>BNJU01003255.1_pt1 | contig 72232 bp, 98 predicted proteins | sample 8539281 | NCBI WGS metagenome assembly BNJU01 (sample SAMD00202456, study PRJDB9452) | human saliva metagenome | isolation source: human saliva | place: Japan | reverse complement strand
AAATCAGATTTTGCCGGCTCCAGAACATAGGGTTCTATCGAAAACATTGGTTTGTCTTGACTTAGAAAAGTCTCTCTAAATAAGCGTAGGTAAAGGTCTTTTGGTATCTTTCGCCTCAACGATACTCCACCACAGGCAGGAAATAAGCAGTTGATTTTTGGAATCAAAACAACTACTTCTCCAGAACTTTGCAGTTGATTCTGTTTCCTGTTCCGCGACGATACCGGGTGTAAAGATGGCGACATGATCAGAAAACAAGGCTCAGAATGCCCAGCTAAGCCAGAATATTGTTACTGTCATTGATTTTTTCCTTTCACATAAACTAGTTGGTTTCAAATCCCTTGAAAATTTTATTCTCCTTTTCAACAATTCTGTTCTTGCCTTTTTCTGCAAAATCTTTTGCTTTGTTTATATCTAGTAATTTGAATCTGATGGAGCATTGGATTCAATCTCTTCTTTCAATTCTTGTAAAGTTTGAACATCTTTCGGGGTTAAATTAGAGACTGTAGATTCTTTTTCTGTCACTTTCTGGCACAGACTGGATCTCGCTATTAGTTTTATTACCTCAGTTCCCATCCGTTTTTGGAGCTGGTCGGTATAACATGAAGAATCAACAATTACAATGATGAAGATAGGGGATCGATATCCCATTTCGTTTTTGAATTTCTTCCTGAGAATTTCTCCTTTTGTTGATAAATTCTACATTCTGGATGTTCCTTCTCAGCTGCTTTCTCGTAAAAGAGAGGTGCAATCAATGACCGATTGATGAAGGTGAGAGTTCCCAAGACAGAGTTATAAAAAGGGCACTTCACAGGAGTAGCTAAGCAATATCTGAATATAAAATACACTAGCTTAATTATGCCTAGGACGATAATAATTGTAAATCTAATTTTAAATTCCTTCTTCATTTTGCAAATAATGTTCTTTTGTCATCTTATTCTCACTTATAGTTTTTCCTTCATCCACAAAACAATTACTACTATCATACCGGATTTTACTTTTGAGATTCAAGTTAACCACCAACTAGTGAAAAGAGTATAAAAAGAAGCGTTAGAAACGCTTCCAGTTATATGTTATCTTGCCAGTTTCTTGGTTTTTCCTTGAAACAGTGTAACAACTCTAAACCTTCAGAAGTGATGTAACCTTGTTCTTCTGCTAAATGAGATCAATTCTGTGTAGTTAGACAAGGTTTCAAGTTGAACTCCAGCTTCCGCAAATTTCTTATCAGCTTTCTCCAATTGGGTAGGTGAAGATGGCTGCGACACCAGAACGTCCGCTCCTTCACGCTTGGCAGCTGCGACAGCATCAGGACAGATCCACAGTAGAAATCAAATCTTCCACTACGACCATCTTTTGACCTTGTGATTTTGACCTTCAATTTGGTTTCCAGCACCGTGGTCCTTTTGGTTTGCTACGAATGTAGGCAAATGGCAAAATTCATCTTGTCGCAATAGTAGCTAACGTGAGAATCCCTGCAGTTGCTGTACCTGCAATCACTTCTACTTCGAGGAAAACTTCCTTGATTTTATCTACAAATCCATTTTCGATCAAGGTACGAGTTTCTGGATAAGCGAGGTTACGGTTATCTGTATAAATTGGGGACTTGATCCCAGATGCTCAAGTGAAGGTTCTTCTGGTTTCAAATAAACCGCTTCGATTTTCAAAAGATGGCTGTAATATCTTTGGCTAATGACATGACGACTCCTTTTTACGATTTTAATCATATGCAATTAAATCAATCATTGATTTTAAACAACAACATTTACAGGTTGAGTGAACGCGTTGGGGAAGGTCCGTAGGACTTCCCGTGAAACTACAAAATGTTTTCGACTTTTAGTAGACGATGAGTGTTCCGACGATTATGAGAATAAAACGATTGTTTTATCCTCTAAATCTAGTGAATAGTTTGGGAAGGCCTATCGGGCTTTCCGTAGAACGTCTTGAAAGCACAGCTTCTAGACGTTCTTAACTATTCCACTGTCTCTTAATTTCATGGTAAGCGTCCCATGGGTTTTCTGCTTGGATGATTGGACGTCCAACGACAATATAGTCAGATCCAATTTTATGAGCTTCTTGTGAGTCATGACCCGTTTTTGGTCACCGATTTCAGCTCCAGCAGGACGAATCCCTGGTGTGACACAGACAAAGTCTGATGAAGTGGCATCCTTGATCAAAGGCTACTTCATGGGCTGAGCAGACAACACCATCAAGCCTGCTTCTTGGGCCTTGCAGAGCATAATTAACTACAGATTCTTGGACTGTTGTTTTGGATGTTTTTGGCAATCACGATGTCTTCTTCACTGGTAAAGTCAACTGGGTCACGGCTACCAATTTAGCTCCTTCACCAAGAGCTGCCTTAGCTTCGCGCATCATCTCTACACCACCGGCTGCGTGGACCGTCACCATATCTACTCCGAAGGTCCCCAGTACGGACATGGCTGATTTGACTGTATTTGGGATATCATGCAATTTTAAATCAAGGAAAATGCTGTGTCCAAGCCCTTTGAGGTAATGTACAATTTCAGGACCAACTGCATAGAAAAATTCCATTCCGATTTTTACAAATAATTTTTCGTCTTCGAAAAATGCTCTAAAAATTTTGACATCCTCGAAAGCTGAGAAGTCAAGGGCGATAATAGGACGTTCTTCACGCATGGATTACTCCTTTTTGATTGATCATTTTTCTACAAAAACCTTGCCGAGCAAGGTTACACGAAAATGAGGTAGGAACAACTACCATGATTCACCGTCTAGACCTTAGGAGCCTCTCTGGACTGCTTTAAAGGTTTTTATTGTTGTAGTACGATATTTGGGAAAAAGTCAAGGATTTACAGTAGATTTTTCCTGTACATGTTTTTCAGAAGTTCTCAAGGGTGTCAATACCGTATCGATCCATGACCTGTGGCAGATCTTCGATGATGGTTGGACATGCATAAGGATCGGTAAAATTAGCGGTTCCAACTCCAATCGCAGAAGCACCCTGCAATCATCATTTCAATGGCTGCTTCGGCTGAATCGACACCTCCCATTCCGATAATCGGAAGTTTTAGTGGATTGGGCAACCTGACGGATGAGTTTCAAATGCAACTGGGAAAAACAGCTGGACCCGACATGCCTCGGTTCCATTGGCAATGATGGGCTTACCAGTCTTGAGGTCAGCGCATCCGACCAAAGGTATTGATCATGGTTAAGCCGGTCGCCCCTGCATCCTCTGCTCGCTTTTGCGACCTGCGTGATGTCTGCCACACTAGGCGTTAACTTGACATAGACAGGGACGGAGGACGCTTCTACCGCTGCTTTCACAGCCGCATAGGCAACTCAGGGAACCTGCCCGATTAAAAGGCCGTTGTTCCCATGGTCTACGTTTGGACAAGAGATATTGAGCTCAATGGCTTTGACATTTGGCGCTTGCGAGAATCTTTGCCAGATACCGTCGCATACTCTTCGTTGGAGAAGCCAGCTACATTGGCAATAATCGGTAAGTCGGGATAATGTTGGGCCAGCCAAGGAAGTTTTTCTGCCAGGACCACGTCTACCCCTGGATTTTGGAGCCCAATGGCATTGAGCATGCCTGCAGGCGTCTCAGCGACACGTGGCGTTGGATTACCAAAACGAGCCTCAGCAGTTGTCGCCTTGATCATGATGGATCCAAGCAGAGTCTAAGTCATAGTATTTAGCATATTCCTGACCGAAACCAAAACAGCCAGATGCCGGGATGATGGGGTTTTTCAAGTCTAAACCAGGTAAGGATACGGCTAGTCGATTTGCTGTCATAAGGTCCTCCTACATCACAATCGTACCGGTTTCAAAGACCGGTCCGTCTTCACACACGCGCTTATTGGCTGCTTGGCTTTCATTTTCCAGATGCACTACACAGGCATAGCAAGCACCCATCCCACAAGCCATACGCGATTCCATAGAAATGTAGGCGCGGGGATGGTCATGGAATTTGGTATTGACATATTTGAGCATGCCAGGTGCTCCACAAGAATAGATAGCGTCAAACTCCTGGTCCATCTGATCAATGACCGTAGAGACATAGCCCTTAGTGCCATAAGTCCCATCGTCTGTCGTTACAGTGACATGAGCCACCTGAGAAAGCTCTTCTTCCAAAATGACAGCTTCTTTGGTCGCAAAGCCGACAACCACTTCAACTTCCACCCCTTGCTCATGGAGTTGTTTGGCCACTTGGACCAAAGGAGGAACACCGATCCCGCCACCAATGATCAAGGCTTTCTGACCTTGGCCGAGATTGGTGAGATCAAAGCCATTTCCTGAGGGCCCCATGACACTGAGTTTGCTACCGATTGGCAATTGGGAAAAGATAGCTGTCCCCCACCTTCGATGCGGTAGATCAAGCGACACGTCTGTGTCTCAGGATCAATCTCAGAGATGGAAATCGGACGGCGAAGGAGCTTGGACCCATCAGGACGCGGATATGAAGAATTGACCTGGCAGCATCTGCACCACCATTTCCCCTTCAAGATCATAGAATAGATGCGGGAGCGATCTCTTCTTGAGCGACTAGCTCCATCTCCTCCATCATGATTTTTGCCAAAGCGTTTTTTACAACTGTCACTGACCATTGATTTCCTCTTCTTTCTTTCAGCAAAAAAGACCTCGCAAAAGCAAGGCCTACAAATGATCAGCTAGACACCGTCTGCTGATCTTTTTTCTGTCTTTCCTTGCAGGCCTCTCTGGACCTCTTAAAGGTTAAATTTGTCTCATTATATCGCGCTCCTTCTCGCTTGTCAAGTAAAATCAGTAACTCAGGAAAGCTTTCTTGGGGATCAAAATCTTCTGGGATCGGTTTGATGTATTGCATGGCGATTCGGTTCTCAGGCTTACGATCAACTAGATAAAGAACCAGTAAAAGAGCCATTCCAGGGTTTCATCAGGTAGTAGATCAGGTCCATAGCCCATTTCTTCTTGATATGTTTAGGCAAAGGGATAGCCATAGCGGTCATAATTGCGACGCAAGAAGCGATGGAATCGTGGCGTCTTTTCTTCTAGTACCTGTTCAAAGGCATTGGCGATACAGAGCTGGCGATTGACAACGACTGGATGACCGTGGCGGACGCCCATCCGCTGTGGGCTTGACAACTTTTTCATGCCCACCAGCCGCAACCGTACAGAGATAGTGCTCATCAATGATAAGATTCTGAGGAGGGATCTTCTGTGAGAAGGCCCAGTCAGCTGTATTGGTCCAGGCCTTGATCATGGAATCCGGCTGCTGCCCAAAGAGCATGAGAACAAGGACAACAAGGGCAAGAGTCGGAAGGGCAACAAGGACCGCTAGCCATGGCCAGTTACGCGACTGATTTAAGAGCTGGTGGAACCATTGAAGTAGACGATTCTCATAGCTTATCTCTGTTCGATCTTCCTGCCACTCCTTGATGCGAACCCATAATAGATGGATGGAATAGATCAGTAAGAAAAAGGTGTGAAAAACTTGCTACCTGCAGTTGATTATCAAAAACTAGAGAAGAACCACACCCTCCTAGAATGCCACTGATGCAGAAGACATTTGCTAACGGCGAAAGTGAATTCGCATCCCGGTAGGAATAGATAATCAAGGCTAGTAAAGTAAGAGCTGCCAGTGTGAAGAAGGTCGGATAGGCGCCAGACCAGATCAAGGGCATGCTTCTGAGAATTGATCAAACTCTCACTCCAATCGTAAAAGGTCATATCCTTGACGATGAAAATGAAAATCGCTTCAGAAAGCAACCAAAGAGACCAAACCAAAGAACAATGGTGAGGCTGTTGCTTTTTCTTTTTGACAGAGCTTAGGACTAGGTGATTCCTGCTTTTTCCTTCGTAAGGAATGCGTCATCTTCTCTTGTCCCTTCTCCTTCCTTTGCTCCTCTATCCTCAAATCAGATCCGGATCTTTGAGAGCTTCTTCCTCTGCTTCTTTGAACTGGAGGCTAGACCACCGACCAATCCCATAGATGATGACAAAAAAATATTGGGGACAAAAGAGGGCCAGAGGTCAAACCGTGAGGGCAAAGATCTTCATGGTAAAGGCAATGATCTCCCAAAACACTAAATTGAATGAATGGATCCGATATTGCATAGATCGACTGACTAATAACCAAAATAGATGTAAAAGGCTAATAGAATTAGTGCATTGGTCACAAAATTGATCTGCAACAGACCGGCTGTGAAATGGGTTTCCAATTCCTTATCCTTTTTCTTATACCAGGAAACGAGTTTTTTTCATAAGATCTCCTCAATCAATTTTTACCATTCTATCAATCAGATCTCCATTTCAGCAAGGCAAAACTGTATTTTTCCCATCAAAAATCAGTCCCCAGATGGAGATTTTGTTTCCAATTTTCTATTTTTAATTATTCGATCAAGCCTACTTCCTATTACCTACCTCAGCCTGCGTTATTCTCTGATACAGTCCTTGAAAGACCACATTTTACGGGAAAAAACGCGCTTTTTTTATGTTAAAAATAAAAAGCATGAGAATACAACAATTACAATACATTATCAAAAATCGTCGAAACCGGCTCTATGAATGAGGCCGCAAAACAACTCTTCATCACGCAACCTAGCCTTTCCAATGCCGTTAAGGACTTGGAAAATGAGATGGGGATTGAAATCTTTATCCGGAATCCTAAAGGGATCACTTTGACCCGCGATGGGATGGAGTTCCTCTCTTATGCCCGCCAGGTGGTGGAGCAGATTGACCTCTTGTCCGAGCGCTATAAAAAAATCCTGTAGGGCTCTCGTGAGCTTTTCAGCGTCTCTTCACAGCACTACGCCTTCGTGGTTGAGGCCTTCGTTTCTCTATTGAAGAAAAGCGACATGGAAAAATACGAGCTCTTCCTACGGGAGACGCGGACTTGGGAGATCATCGATGACGTCAAGAATTTCCGAAGCGAGGTTGGCGTACTCTTTTTGAATAGCTACAACCGGGATGTCCTCTCTAAGATGCTGGATGATAATCACCTGATTGCCACCCACCTCTTTACAGCGCAACCTCATATCTTTTGTCAGCAAGACCAATCCTCTTGCCAAGAAGGAGATCGTTCACTTGTCAGATCTGGAAGATTTCCCATACCTTAGCTATGACCAAGGGAACCCACAACTCCTTCTACTTCTCAGAAGAGATCCTCTCTCAAGAGCATCATAAGAAATCCATCGTCGTCAGTGACCGGGCGACCCTCTTTAATCTCTTGATTGGTCTGGATGGCTACACCATTGCGACCGGGATCCTCAACAGCAATCTCAACGGAAACAACATCGTCTCCATTCCCCTTGATATCGAAGACCCAATCGAGCTGGTCTACATCAAACATGAAAAAACAGCCCTCTCAAAAATGGGAGAAAAATTCATCGAGTACTTGCTTGAGGAAGTGAAGTTTGATAAATAAAAATATCTGAGTGTCCATGTTCACTCAGATATTTTTATAGTCATCTCTATATTTAGAAAATCAAAATGGGTCAATAACTTGTATTCACGAAAATCATTTCAACATCCATATTTATTTGAAAATCAGTTAACATTTTTACTAAGTATTTCAGTTGTGTATTCATTTTTATCTGTGTATGTTTTCGATTGTGATAAAACTCTAAAACCTTTAATGTTCTTAGCTTCGGTCTTTTCATGATATATGTATCTGTTATAGTAGTTTTAAATGAATTTCTGTCATACGAATTCCAACCGGTTGATTAGTAAATCGATCAGAATAAAATAAATAAACAGAAAATTTTTCTTGACCAATATTTAAACTATTTCCACCATGATCAAACCGTGTATCCCAATAATTGTGTGATTTTGACTGATCATAAGCATCAAAAAAACCTTTGATTCCTTTCTGCTGTATTCATAACAGATTGCTGAAAGAATACTGGGCGGAAAAAAGTAAATTCTGGTTCCGTACCATATTGGTAGTAAGTTTGTAGTTTTCCACTCTTTGGATTTCTAACTTGAAATCTAATCTCATATGGATATTCTGGTATTTGAACCAAAGTATCCCCTTGGTAGAGCATTAAAACTAAATCAGTTCTATAAATATACCTGTGTTCTACCTTTTTTTAGATTTGGAAAACGGTTAGATAGTTTCGTAAGAAGTTCATTATCTAAAATTCTCTCACTAAATGCAGGACCAATTGATCCCTACATCAAAAGAATGTCCGCTTTTACTTTTTATCAGTAAAGGTCACATGTAATATTCTCGACTACCATATTCATCTATGTCTGTTCGGATAGATTCTTTCCATTGTCCATTAGATGGTTTCATTTCTATGTCATCATGAATAAATTCGAAATTGATGTCTTTGATAATCTTTTTCTGTGGCTTAATTTTACTGGTTTTGTAATTGTACACATCATAATAAATCGCTCCTGGCTCAAATAACTCAGGTTTTTAAATAATAACGTAGGGCAATATAACCGATGAATACACCAAATAAAGCCAGGTAGATATGTTTCTTCTTAATTTCCAACTTCTTCACCTCCTAGATGGACTCTAGTAACAAGATTGAAACCTCTTGTTTCTTACTTACGAAAATATCTTGCTCTTTCACTATCATCATAATAATTTCTCAGTTCGTTGAGGACTTCTTTTTCATACTCCTCTTTATTGTTTTCTGTATAGATTTTTGTGTAGTCCGTACTCTCATCCGATCATTTTGATCACGCTTTATCAGTTATGTACGGGTAACTGTTAATTTAAATTTCGATCCTGTAGGATTTATATTAATGGGAAGGTTAGATAAAGAATCTGAATAATACCAAGTATCGTAATAAAATTTATATTGATAGGTATTTGACAATTCTTTAGAAAATGGGTATCGGCTCCCTGTCCCAGTAACCCTTCCAACTGTTTATGGTAATCATCATAAAAGATTGCATGTCTGCTTGATTCACATCTTTTTAGTTTTTAAAAACACAGGTGTATTGGTTTTCTCCGGCAAATTTCCCATATTCATAATAAGTTTGTAACTTTCCATTTTTTGGATTCTTTAGGTCAAAACGCGTAACAGCTTCTATTTCTGGAACTTGATGAGAGTATCCCCTACATACATCATTCCAGCTAAAAAGGCAATTTTGAAACCACTATTTTTCTCTGTGATCACATTTGGAAATCTTGGAGCATTTCTTGTTCTAATTTTTATCATATAGTAATTTACGACTGAAGGTTGGACCCATTCGAATCGTTTTTGTCTAGGGAATTCTAATTTTTGATCCATCTTCTAACATGGCATGTAAATGACATCCCCACCATTAAAAGAGGCCAAGATCAGACCGAGTTTCTTCCGATCCAAGTTAACCCTTGAGGAACCACTGATTTTTCATAATAAATAAATTCAAGATTGATCTCTTTTTACTTTTTGCTTTTTGGGCTCTATCTTCTCTGCTTTGTAGTTATAAACTCTGGTATATTGATAGTCCTTATCAAATAAAACCAGGATCAACATAATTTTTCAAATATTGATAAAGTCCAAAGAAGAATAATCCTAAAAGCTACTAAAAACAAGTGGCAATTTCTTTTTAACTTTTCATGCACGCCTCTCTAGGAAAAATTTAATACATTATAATATAAGGAAGAAACCTGAACAATCTAACCTATTGTCCTAATATAAATATAATCCATAAAAATGTTGAAGTGTTTCACTCTAGAATTGAAATAAAACTAAACTCCAGCTTGTATTATTCTACTATGATTTTTGGTTTTTCTGTCAAGAATTTCATACGTGTATTCAGTTTGATCAGTGTAAGTTTTCTGATTTTGAAGTAACTTTTTCACCCTCGCTATCCTGATCTTCATTTGGTAAAATATAGTATCTGTAATCGTTGTTTTAAATGTATGTCCCGTAGAGATAATTCCAACCGGCTGATTGCTTTAATCGATCGGAATAAAATAAACGATAGTAACGATACTTTATGAAATTGATAAATTAGCATGTCTAAAATTCGAAATCTCTATCCCAATAATACTAGATTGGTTATAAGCATTAAAAATTCTGGTTTTTCATTATATAAGTGTGCTTTGTTTTGTAAAAAGAATACTGGTCGAAAATAATTAAATTTAGGTTCTGAACCATATTGATAGTAAGTTTGGAGCTTACCATTATTTGGATTTTTCACCTGGAATTGAATCACTGTTTGTTTCTCTGGAATTTGAAATAAGGTATCTCCCTGATAGAGCATTAGAACAGATTCTAAAGAATGATATTGAACAACATCAATGGGTTCTACTAACGGGAAACGAGACGATAATTTTTTATATAATTCATCATCCAAATTTTTCCAACTAAATGACGGACCAATTGAATCTGTTTTTAAGGGAATATCCGCCTTACTGTTATCAGTAAAAGTCACATGTAATATTGGGTCATTACGATATCTATCAATATCTGTTCGTATGGTCTCTTTCCATTTTCCATCTGTAGGCCTTTGCTCATTTTTATCATGGATAATTTCGATGTTAATATCTTTGATAATCTTTTTCTGTGGTTTTATTTTACTAACTTTGTATTGATAGACCTTATGATAAGTATACTCTGAATCAAACCAATCTGGCTTAATATAATACCGAAGACCGATGTAGCCAATCAAAACAGACTCACTAAAGCAAGAAATACAAATTTTCTTCATCCTCAACTTCTTCATGCACGCCTCCTTGACAAAAACTATTTCATTATATCATAATCAAATACATTCATATAGCGCTATCAAAGGTAGATATAAAAACACCTGAAACAAGTGGATTTCCACTTCCTCAGGTGTTCTTTTTATCGTCTTAATTGAGAAAAATACTTCCAATCTTTCCTTCGATAACCAGGTCAGCTTGCTTGTCTTGTGGGATACTGGTCTTATTGATGACAACCAGCTTCTTCCCTTGGAAATACTGGATCAGGCTAGCTGCTGGGTAGACCACAAGGGAGGTTCCACCGATAATGAGAAGATCAGCCTCTGGATGGCTTGGGACTGCTTGGCTAAAAGACGTCCATATCGAGAGGCTCCTCGTAAAGAGGTCACATCTGGTTTGACCACCTTACCACAGTCCAGACAGTGTGGAACCGGGCCTTTCAAAAGCTAGAAAGGCCTCCAAATCATAAAAATCGCTGGCAACCCGTACAGTAATTGCGGTCAGCACTACCATGGAGCTTTCAAGACTTTCTTAGAACCCCGCCATTTCATGGAGACTATCGATATTTTGTGTCACGACTGCCTTGAGCTTACCAGTCTTCTTCAAGCCAAGCCAGATAGCGATGGGCAGCATTGGGCTTTGGCATCTGGGTAGAGTAGGTATTTCTTATAGAAAGTCGAAAAAGTCCTCTGGATAGCGCTCAAACATGGTATGGGAGACCAATTGCTCAGCTGTCAAATGCCGCTCCTACCTGAACACTATAGACACCGTCTGAACTTCGAAAATCTGGAATATTTGACTCCGTGGAAACTCCTGCCCCACCGAAAAACACGATCCGATGACTCTGATCAATCATCTCCTGTAGTTGAGCAATCTTATCCATCTACTTCTCCTTTAGTAGCTCTTCCATCACAGCATTGGCCTGATCAAAATAAAAGTTAGCTTGATCATAATGGATGCCTGTGTAGCTTGCAAGGTCAATCAAATTCTTCATAAAATCCTGAGAAGAGAAACCCGTCGTCCGATGGAGCTCTTCTTCATCAAAAAGGGCTTGATCAAAGTGGGCCAGGGGTTGCGAACTGATTTTTCTAACTCCCGCAATTGTTGGGCCGCAACTTTGACGCTATCTGGCAAATCCAACTGCACAATCAACTCCGTCAAACTGGACGAATTGACCACACTTTCGCTGTGGAATTGCTGCAGGATAGGGTTGTCGGACGCATGCAGGCTCTCAAACTTCCAACGGTCATAACTGGATTCTTTGGAGTTATGGATATAGTTGGTAATATCAGGAATTTTCAACTGAATCAATCGCATAAAGATCCGATAGATGGCTGGGCTAACGGCACGAACAAAGTCAATAATCTGCTCATTTCGCAACTTCGCTTCAGAGATCATAGAGGTAGTTGGCCAACTGTTCATCTTCTGGATCTTCATGCCAAAAAAGCTGAAAACCAGTCGCCTCTAGCAACTCGGTTCTCAACTTTTGATTCATGACGGGTTGGATATTGAGCTCTCGACGCTCCGCCATTAACTGCAGTAAACTCACCAACAAATCCGGTACTTTCTTCCTGCTGTTTGATAGAGCGCAGAGCCCGGCTGTAGTGATAATTTTGGAGATCGTAGAGCCATTCATCATGAAGGAATTTTGCCATTAGTCTGCAATCAAGGTCTCAAGACCAACTTTCATCATGTCAGTGAAAAGTAGTTTTGACGTTCTTCAGCAGTTGTGTCCTCATCTGGATTGACCAAACTATCAGAAATGGTCATGATAGCAAGGGCATCAACATGGTGTTGAGCCGCAAGATAGTAAAGGGCTGCTGCTTCCATTTCTACAGCTTTGACACCCCATTTACCAAGCTCGATGTTCTTTTCACCATAGTTTGAATAGAAGACATCTGATGACAAGACATTACCCGACGTGAGTCGTCATGCCAAGGTCTTTGGCAATGTGGTAAGCCTTGTCTAAAAGATCAAAGCTAGCGATTTGTGGGAAATCGTATTGAGGCCAGTCGTTGCGGATGATATTTGAGTTGGTTGCAGCAGCTTGTGCCAAGACCAATTCACGAACATGCACATCCTCATTCAAAGAACCAGCCGTTCCCACACGGATCAATTTCTTCACGCCGTAGTCGACAATCAACTCACGCGCATAGATGGAGATCGATGGCATTCCCATTCCAGTCCCCATGACAGAAACACGATGACCTTTTATAAGTACCGTGTAACCAAACATGTTACGGACCTCGTTGAAGCAAACAGCGTCTTCAAGGAAATTCTCAGCAATAAATTTCGCACGAAGAGGATCTCCAGGAAGAAGAATTTTTATCAGCATTTCACCTGCTTAGCAGTAATATGGATAGACATAATTAAGATATAAAGGGGCGACAGAGAACAAAGTAAAAATAGGAAACTGACGACGCATCGCAGATGCTAGACAGTTTATCTTTTTTACACAGTTCTCCGCCCGTATTCAGTTCAGCGAATACGGTAAACCCATCCTTTCTTTTTTTATTGAGTAATTAGGAGAGCTTTCCGCTCGTGTTCAAATTAGAACACATGCTCTACCTTTCTTTTTATTTATTTTGTTAATGAATCCAAAAACGCAAAAGAGTTTGGGCATTCATTTCTCGATAATCGTAAGCACGAATGGCTTTCAGGTTTTTGAACAAAGGTCAGGTTTTGACTTTTGTTCTTCCAAAACATCTTTCACCGTCAGCAGCAATCAAGAGATTGACTGCTTCTGTATCAAATTCCAAGTGAGCTTGGAAGGCATAGTGTTTAGGACTGAAGCGAATCATCTGACGTGGACACCCTTGACTGGTCGCAAGAACGACAGCATCTTCTGTCAATCCTGGCATATCACCATGCCAGTGACCAGTTTCAAGAGTTCCTCCAAACTCACCGACATGTGGATCTTTGAGTCCTTCAGGCGTCAAGGTCACAGGATAAACCCCAATCTCACGTTCCGACTATGCTCATACTTCGCTCCATAGGCAACAGACAGGAGCTGGGCACCCAGACAGACCCCTGACAATATAACGATCTGCCTTGATGGCCTTTTTGAATCAGCTCGATCTCTGCTTGAGGATCGTAGTATGGAAAAAGCTTTCCCGATCTTCGTCTGGCGATTGAGGACCTCCCATCACAATCAAGAAGTCGATCTCATCCACTGTCTCTGGTAAGGGCTTCATTCTCATAGACTTTAGTCGTGGTCACTTGATGGCCACGCTCCTGCGCCCATTTTAGATAAGCGCCCGGCACTTCAAAGGTTTCATGCAGTACAAAAATGTACCTTCATCATTTCTTCTCCCATTTCTTTCGAATCACGTATGACAGACCAGCCGCAAGTACAAGCGGGATTGTCAAATTCCAAGTTTGGCCTGTAAATCCAAGGCTCAGGGCAATGGCTGTCAGAGGAGCTTCTAGGGTCGTCTCTAAAAAGACGGTCGCTCCTAGTAACATCCCTCAGAACAGGATCCAGATGAATCCCAACTGCTGTCAAAAAGCAAGGTCACTAGGTAGCCAGAACCAATCCCAAGGGCAAATGATGGTGTCAAGGTACCCCATAAGCACCATTGCGCAAGAGGAGATAAACCAGAAGCCCCTTCACTGCAAGAGTCAGTGGAAGATAAGGAATCGACTGGCTAGATAAGAGGGCTTGCGCTAGTACCTGGCCATTTCCCATAAAGATAGGGAAAAAGGCTACTAGGCTCCCCAGCGCCAGAAAGGCTAGAGGAAGAGCCCAAAGGATCGTCCCGTCCTTGCGCTGTTTGTGACTAGCCCTGCTTGGCGAGGAAAGCAAAGACCAGAGCCAAGGGAGTGACCAAGAAAGCAATCACAATAGCCTGTAAGAAACTGCTAGCCGACCATGAGACTGCGGACAGGTGATAAATGGCCTCCTGACCAACGATGGACTGAGCGACCCAGGTGGCCAGATAAGTACTGGTCAAAAACCAGTAGAAGAGTTCTGCCAACTGTAAGGCGAGTCCCTAAGGTCTCAAAGACGAACAAGCTACTGGGCAAAGGGGACCTGATAGACCGCAGCCAAACCAGCTCCAGCCCCACAGGCGATCAAGACTTTTCGCTCTTTGAGAGCTAGTGAGAATCCTCTCGCCAAGCGACCAGCTAGAAGAGCCCTGACCTCACGGGGGCTCCTTCTTTTCCGACCGATGCACCTGCTCCGACAATTGCCACCTGCATCCCTGCATGAAGGAGGTGGGGCTAAGGGCGCTGGATCCCGGTCTCCAGCTAAGTCAATTTGCTGGCGAATAGACAGGATCTGATAACGCTTTTTGCAGGACATACCAGAAGCCAGCTGCCACACCCAGTCACACACAAGACCAGAAATCTACGGAGACCTCCAGCTTCTTGAAATTGCTGGAGCAAATCGGAACTAGCTTGGCCAAAGGCCAGCCCTTGCACTCCTTCTAGTAGATAATGACAGGCAATTCCGACCAGACCTGTCCCTATCCCCAATGATAAGGTAGCTAGAAGCAACCTCAGTCCGTAGGGGCAGACTTTGAGTCGTACTTTCATTGGATTAGAGTTCAGCAAGAATCGCTTTTAGCAATCCTTTGAAGTCGCCTTTGACGCGCTCTGTCACTTCTACCACTTCTTCGTGGTTGAGCTCTTCTTGGAAACCAGCCGCAAAGTTGGTAATACATGAAATACCAAGAACCTTCAAACCAGAGTGTGCTGCAATGATGACTTCAGGAACAGTTGACATTCCGACAGCATCTGCGCCAAGTGTCTTAAACGCACGGATTTCAGCTGGAGTTTCATAAGTTGGACCAGTCACACCGATATAAACCCATCATCCAACTTTGATACCCAATTTGTCTGCTACTTTATGAGCAGTCTCACGATATTCTGGAGTGTAGGCTTTTGACATATCTGGGAAACGTGGACCAAAGTCATCCAAGTTTTCACCGATCAATGGGTTTTGACCAGTCATGTTGATGTGGTCTGTGATAGCCATCAAAGTACCAGGACCAAAGCCGATACCACCGGCAGCGTTGGTAACAAGAACCCCTTCACAGCCCAAAACTTTCATGACACGAACTGGGAAAGTCACCACTTCTAGTGGGTTTCCTTCGTAGAAATGGAAACGTCCTTGAAGGGCCAAAACCTTACGTCCAGCAAGCTCACCGTAGACCAATTTACCCGCATGGCCGACAACCGTTGAACGACCCCAGTTTGGAATTTCAGAGTAGTCTACTACGACTGGATTTTCGATTTCTTCAGCCAGTTCTCCAAGACCTGATCCAAGGATCAAGCCAAACTCAGGTGCTTCCATTCCTTTGCCTTTCAAAAAAGCAGCTGTTTCATTGATTTTTGCTAATAATGTCATTGCATATCTCCTTTATGATTTCCTTAAAAATTGGCCAATTTTGTCAAATGTATTGGCATTGCGAATGGTCAACAGACGGTAATCCGGCATCTTGAGGACTTGTCTGTGGTAAGCGGTCTTTGTATAGGTTTCTTCTGAGTATTTGCCCCAGTAGATCCCAAGTCTTCCACGATGGATGATTTCATCACCGAGCGAAAAAGAGGAGACCAACTCCCAGACAGCATCCTGATTGAGGCCTTCTGTGTAAAAGAGAACATCCTTGCGGGCCAGATTCTCCTGCCACCAGGCTGGTAGAGCAACGAGATCTGCGCATAGTCCTCAGCTGAAAAGAGAGAAAAAGACTGGATAAAGGGATAGTGATCACGAAAGAAATGTCCCAGCAAATCTACCAATTCTGCTTTAGAACCTGCTGATTCAAAGAAGATATTGCCACTATTGATGTAGGTCTCTACCCCATCCAGCCCGATCGTTTGAAGCTCCTCTCGAAGTTCTGCCATCACGACCTTGTTTTTCCCGCCAACATTGATCCCTCTTACGAGGAGAGCGAAGCGTGTCATCTTAGTTCAATTTGTCTAAGAAGCTTTCACCGATCATGGCTTTTTCAACACCAAAGTTCTCTGCAATCGTTGCAGAGATATCAGAGAAATGTCCGACTGGAATCACACCATTGCCCTTGAAGGATGGGCTATAAGCCAAGAATGGGATGTATTCACGCGTATGGTCTGTACCAGCGTAGGTTGGGTCATTCCCGTGGTCTGCAGTGATCATCAAGAGGTCATCTTCACGCATAGCTGCAATGATTTCTGGCAAGCGTTCGTCAAACTCATGCAAGCAATCGCGGTAGCCGTGAGCATTGCGACGGTGACCGTAAAGAGCATCAAAGTCTACCAAGTTGGTAAATGAGAACCCTTCTTGGAACTCAGGAAGTCCCATGGTCTTAATCAAGGTATCCATACCGTGGCTATTTGATTTGTTGTGGCCCATATCGTGGTTGATACCAGCTCCGTTAAAGATATCGTTGATCTTACCAACTGCATAGGTATCAATACCTGCTTCGTTCAACTTGTCCAAAACAGTAGGCGCAAATGGTGAAACAGCTAAGTCACGACGGTTGGCTGTACGTGTGAAGTTGCCTGGTTCCCCAACATAAGGACGAGCAATGATTCGACCAAGAAGAGCTGGACGTTCCAAAGTGATGGAACGAGCGTATTCACAGATACGGTACAACTCATCCAAAGGAATGATGTCTTCGTGAGCAGCGATTTGAAGCACAGGGTCTGCTGATGTATAAATGATCAACTCACCAGTTTCCATTTGACGTGGTCCAAAGTCATCGATCACCGCTGTACCAGAATAAGGCTTGTTAGCTTCACGAATGACCTTACGTCCTGAGAATTCTTCAATCTTTGTAATAATTTCTTCAGGGAAACCATTCCAGAAAGTATCAAAAGGTTCTGTAATGTTGAGCCCCATGATTTCCCAGTGACCAGTCATGGTGTCTTTCCCAAGAGAGACTTCTTGCAATTTTGTCGCATACCCAGTTGGGTTGCTTTCAGCTGGCACAGTCTTCAATGGTACTTCACGAGGAATATTTCCAAGACCGATTTTGGCCATGTTTGGTACATTCAAGCCGACGGTTTTAGAGATGTGGCCCAAAGTATCAGATGCTCCATCTGGAACACCTGCATTGACAAAGTTATTGGCATCTGGTGCAGCACCGATCCCAACTGAATCCAGCACAACTAAGTGCATGCGTTTAAATTTTGACATATACTGCCTCTTTCCTTTATTAAACTAGCTATATTATACCATATCCCTATAAGAAGAGAGCCGTTGATTGATCCGAGGCTGGGACAAAAGTCCTAGCCTCTCAATTATTTTTGGATTGTCGAGCAAGACGCAGTGGTTGAGTGGGCTCTACTACGCTGATTTCATCAGCTTTTACAGCCCTACTCAACTGTGCGGAGGTGGGACAACGAAATCGAATTCTAACGAATTACCGATTTCTGTCCCACTCTCTATTTTTCAATGATGACAGGGCCATCTGGTGTCCCTACAATCACTTTTGAAATCATGTTCAAGAATAAACCGTGCTCTACGACGCCTACGGTGTGATCCAATTCATTGGCTAGAGCTTCTGCATCCTCGATTACCTTGAGATCCAAGTCAATGATAAAGTTACCTTGGTCGGTGACAAAACGTTGGTCATCCGCGAGACGGAAAGCAGGATGGTAACCTTTTTGCTCAAAGTGACGGAAGAGATTTTCAGCCCCGTATTGCACTACTTCCACTGGAAGTTTGAATGCCCCAAGAGTTGCGACTTGTTTGGATTCATCCACGATCCAAATGCAATCTTTTGAATTGGTTGCGACGATTTTTTCCATGAGGAGAGCCCCACCGCCACCTTTGATCCCGTTCAATTGAGGATCCACTTCATCTGCGCCATCCACTGTCACATCGACCACTTCGACATCGTCGATAGCCTTGAGCGGGATGCCTAAACTTTCAGCCTGATCATAGGTCACACTTGAAGTTGTGACAGCTGTGATCTGCAAGCCTTCTTCTTTGATGCGACGACCCAATTCAGCCACAAAATAATAAGCAGTTGACCCTGTACCGAGACCGACAATCATGCCGTCTTTGACAAACTCAGCCGCTTTAATTCCTACCTGTTCCTTTTAGGGTTTACCATCATAGACCTCCTTTTATATTCTATTACAGTATAGCATATTCTGTAAGAGATTTCACTAATTAATTGAAAACCTTTCCAGCTTTTTAGTTCTAAAAAGCAAAAACCTTGCCCGTCCGCTGACTTTACGATAGAATAGAGATGAATCTACAGGAAAAGAGAAATGACATGATTACTAAAGAATTTGATACCATTGTTGCCATCTCGACCCCTCTTGGTGAGGGGCGATCGGGATCGTCCGATTGAGCGGGACAGACAGCTTTGCCATTGCACAAAAAGATCTTCAAAGGGAAAAGATTTGAACAGCGTGGCGAGTCACACGCTCAACTACGGTCATATCGTGGATCCAGATAAGGACGAGATTCTCGACGAAGTCATGGTTGGAGCCATGCGCTCGCCGAAAGACCTTCACCCGTGAGGACATCATCGAGATCAATACCCACGGCGGGATTGCTGTAACCAATGAAATCCTGCAGCTGGTCATCCGCGAAGGAGCTCGATTAGCTGAACCTGGTGAGTTTACCAAGCGGGCCTTTCTGAACGGTCGGGTCGATTTAACCCAGGCTGAGGCCGTCATGGATATTATTCGCGCCAAGACCGACAAGGCTATGAACATCGCCGTGAAGCAACTAGATGGTTCCCTGTCTGATCTGATCAACAACACGCGCCAAGAGATCCTCAATACCCTGGCCCAGGTCGAAGTCAATATCGACTATCCTGAGTACGATGATGTCGAAGAAGCAACCACTGAGATCATCCGTGAAAAGACCCGTGAATTTGAAGCCTCTTGACTAACCTCCTCAAGACTGCCCGTCGCGGTAAGATCTTGCGTGAAGGATCTCTACTGCTATCATCGGTCGGCCAAACGTCGGCAAGTCGAGCCTCCTCAATAATCTTCTTCGTGAAGAAAAAGCCATTGTGACCGATATCGAAGGAACCACCCGTGACGTTATCGAGGAATACGTCAACATCAACGGCGTTCCCCTCAAACTAGTCGATACGGCCGGGATCCGGGAAACCGAGGACATCGTGGAGCAAATCGGTGTCGAGCGGTCGAAAAAAGCCCTCAAGGAAGCTGATCTGGTCCTCCTCGTCCTCAATGCTAGCGAGCCCTTGACTGATCAAGATCGCCAACTCCTTGAGATCTCACAAGATAGCAACCGCATCATCCTCCTCAACAAGGTCGATCTCCTGAGAAGATCGAAATCGACCAACTGCCGGAAGATCATATCAAGATTTCCGTTCTGAAAAACCAAAACATCGATCAAATCGAAGATCGGATCAACGCCCTCTTCTTCGAAAATGCTGGGCTGGTTGAGCAAGATGCGACGTATCTTTCTAATGCCCGTCACATCTCTCTCATCGAGAAAGCTGTTGAAAGCCTGCAAGCGGTCAACGAAGGCTTGGCCCTCGGTATGCCGGTAGACCTGCTTCAAGTCGACCTCACCCGCACCTGGGAGATCCTCGGAGAAATCACAGGGGATGCTGCTCCAGATGAGCTCATTACCCAACTCTTCAGCCAGTTCTGTCTTGGAAAATAACAAAAATGCGTATGTGTGCAAACATACGCATTTTTGTTTTATTTTCCTTGTTCTAATCGCTCGACGGTTTGATAAGCTTGGTAGATTAGGAAGAGCCCGGTAGCATTCAAGACTGGAATCGCAATCGGTAACTCGGTCACGATTTGTGAGAAGGGTGAATTGCCAACAAAATGGAGTCCAAACCCAGCTACTAAAGTATCCCCAGCCTGCTAGAGCTAGATCCTTGCGTCCTCTGCTTGCTTGGACAATCAAGAAGAGCCCCAGCATGACAAGACCTGTGTAGACCCAGTGAGACATGGGCGCATTGGCCACACGCCCGAGAATCCCAGACACCGTGTAGGAGAAACCTTCCGGCAGATCCTGACGTATATAGGCAAAGTCCTCCACGATCTGGAAACCAAGACCAGAGGCAATTGCCAAGAGGAAGATCGACTTGATGCGACGGACACTGAACAAATAGAGGACAAAGAAGATAGGGATCAACTTAAAGGGTTCCTCAAAGAGTGGCGCAGCGATGGCACTCTCGTACTGGTTCCAAAAGTCGCTATTTGGAGCGATCGCTTGAATCATGTCATGGAAATAGGTATTGGCAAAGCTAGACAACCAACCGGCAACAAAGCCCCCACCTAATAGAGAAAAGAGAACCGGTACCCAAGACAACTTCCACTTCTTAGAAAAATGAAAGAGGGCCCAGACAGCAGGAAGTGCATAAACCAAAAGGATCAGGGTAGAAAGTCCCACAATCCCGTACTGACTACCAGACATCCAGCCTTCTGTCAGTGACTGGGTCTCATAGGCTAGGCCGATCGCTAGCAAGAGTAAATAGAGAAACAAAATCGATTTGCGTTTCATAAAAGACCTTTCTAAAGTGAAATGAAAAAGGCTGGAAGACCAGTCTTTTCCGTATACTATCATTGTAACAGGATCAGCTTAAAAAAACAATAAATGTGGATTCGTGAGAAAAATGTAAAACGTAGATGGCGACAAATGGTTGACTAAATTTAGTTACTTAATCACCAACGCTCCATTTTCCTCCGTTGCCAAGAGCTTCTCGTCTTTATCATATATTTTTAAGTTTTATACTGCTCGGTTTGTTTTTGAGTTGCATTGTATTGCTTTACTATCTCTTCTTTTAAATCAAAAAGCGTCTTACAATAATCTTTTGGATTTATATTTGCTAAAGATAGCATATTTTCTGATACAGAGAAGACAAGGATCACATACTCTTCATTATAATACACTTTCGCCATCTCAATTTCGCCATTGATTTGATTTTGAAGCATATAAGCAAATACTACATTAGGTTTTTCATTTCCAACCAATGAGGTAGGGGCTTGATTCATCCCTTTGACCACTGATTCTTTACTTTCCTTTGTAGAATCTTTTACATTCTGTTCAGTAGACTGCTCTTTTTTGTCTTCATTCTTCACTTCTTTTTGCGCGCACGATGACAGAAATAGCGAGAGGATGGTCATTGTTGCAAACATAGTTTTTTTCATAGATTTTCTCCTTTTATTTTTACAAGTAGAAAACGACCTGTAATTGACCAAAATTGCATAAGCTTCCTGTAAAAGATATTCCAAACCTTTAATCTTATAACCTAATAGGTCATTAGAACTTTAATAGTTTAAAAAATTTTTATCTAATATTATTCTACCATAATCTCTCTTACTTCAGTACTGCAAGAATCTGGCGAATCATGTCTGGATCGCCGTCAGGCAATGTCACCGTTTCAGCGTGGTCTAAGATCCCTTGGGTAAATTGCGTCATAAACTCTTCACTATTAAGTTCATCCGCAGACTGTTGCCAATGACTCGGAACAGGATAGATCGTCACCGTCCCATCACCGTTGGATGCATAAGTCACATGGCCTTCTGCAGAAATAGGAGTAAACAACTGACGAACATCTTTAGGATAGTCAACTCCTAGCCCACCAAAGTAAATTTTTGTACCAGCACTCTTTTCATTAATACTCAATTCTGTCGGTACAGACTTGATCACATAAGCCCAGACACGCGCAGCTTCGACCTGTGCATCGGTGTAGCCTAGATAATCATTCTGATCTGCCTTCTTCGAAGATTTGACCTCGCTATCTGATCGAGTATTCCACTTCTTGGCCTTACTCGTCTTAGACTTACTACTGCTAACGTCTGTATCTACTTGTTCCCGATCTTTCAGTTTGCTCTTTCTTGCGATAGTAGAAATTGTCATCATCGCCATAAGCCGGTGACTGACCAGCCCAGATCCGATCCTTGGACTTATCCGAAGCATCGTCTTTGCCCGCTTTCTGACCTTTTGGAAGAAGCAAAAGGCCGTAGCCTCCAACACCCGACTTGGCACTAACCGTCATCTCAGCGATCTGGTCCTTCTGCTTAAAACTCGATGCATCAAGCTCAACATCCTCGCTGACCAAACCCTTGTCATCAAAGACCAGTTCATTGCCACGACCATCGATCCAAGTTCCCTTGATACTCGAGTAGTCCTTAGCCTTAATGGCTTTCAAATCCATACCAGACTGTTTCTTTTCTGAAAGTACTGGTCTGCTTGGTATCCGAACTCTTAGGCGTCACCGTCCTCTGAGGACGACCACAGAAAGCCAAGACCAAAGCAGAAAGCACAATTAGCAAACCTTTTTCATATTAATCTCCCTTTACATACCTACTATTTTAGAAAAATAAGGAAGGAGAGTCAAAGAAAAAGTGGAGGGGAAATAAATTTATGACATAAAAGTCTGTAAAATTATTATTTGAATTTCTAAAGAAAAAGAAGCTCAATGTATCGAGCTCCTAGACAATCATTTTTGTTTTTCTTGTTTTGGGATCATTCAAAACAACAGAGCTCTAGAACTAGGAAACATTAATCCTATCACTTCACACATCCCACGTAGATAAATACCCTTTATGTTTTTAATATTCATCAAAACTATATCTTATACAATTTATTTAATCTCTCTAACTCTGATACATTCATACATACTTCTACTCCAGTAACTACCCCTTACTATGAATAATTCCACAAGAAAAACACAATCCTATCCGTACTCAAAAATATTTGACAATACTACAAATGATTCCAAAAATATAATCCTCTATAGTAATAAAACTATTGTTTTCATCTTTGAAAAATTTTTATAAATCCAATTTCCTTACACCTATCACCAAAAATAAAACCTAAGTGATTTTTAAATAATAATCAAAAAACACATCACCTTCCATAGAAAAACCTTCATTTTTAAAAATATTCTGTTATATCATACAAAAAAATAAGTTTTGGGATCATTCGAAAACAACACAGCTCTAAAAACAAAATCTGCTGAATATACAAGTGATGAATTAGTTTTGGGACCATTCGAAAACAACACAGCTCTAAAACTCAGTAGCCTGATTGGCTTTTGCAGATGAAAGTTTTGGGACCATTCGAAACAACACAGCTCTAAAACGTCGAAACTAAGAAAGTTGAGATCGACGGAGTTTTGGGACCATTCGAAACAACACAGCTCTAAAACTTCTTTTCTGTTAATCGTTAATGTAAGCAAGTTTTTGGGGACCATTCGAAACAACACAGCTCTAAAACCTTGCAGACTGATCTACTTCCGAGGAAAGTTTTGGGACCATTCGAAACAACACAGCTCTAAAACGTTGAACCCTCACGCATCTTCTCAAAGTCCGTTTTGGGACCATTCGAAAACAACACAGCTCTAAAACCCTTAGAGGGTATTTTTGGCATTGTTATAAGTTTTGGGACCATTCAAACAACACAGCTCTAAAACTAGTAACCGCCCTTGCCCATGTCTGTGATAGTTTTGGGACCATTCGAAAACAACACAGCTCTAAAACCGGCCACCCACAAGTTGAACGTAGCTATAAGTTTTGGGACCATTCGAAACAACACAGCTCTAAAACTTGCGTCCGAGGATCTCTTGCTGCTGCTGGAGTTTTGGGACCATTCGAAACAACACAGCTCTAAAAACTCGTTGATCTCAAGATCATCTGGGAAGTGTGTTTTGGGACCATTCGAAACAACACAGCTCTAAAACAGGGTATCAAGACATCATTTGGTAACATCGGTTTTGGGACCATTCGAAAACAACACAGCTCTAAAAACCGCATTAACAAGTATTTCTTGATCGCTTGTGTTTTGGGACCATTCGAAACAACACAGCTCTAAAAACCTATATCCGCCAGACATTCCACTGTGAGCTGTTTTGGGACCATTCGAAACAACACAGCTCTAAAACCAAAACCGATTGCCTAAACGCCTGCACTCTAGTTTTGGGACCATTCGAAACAACAGCTCTAAAACCCTTCATAGCGATAAGCAGCAAAGTCAACAGTTTTGGGACCATTCGAAACAACACAGCTCTAAAACAGCTACTATTGGGAAACAAGCCCAGGAAAAAGTTTTGGGACCATTCGAAACAACACAGCTCTAAAACAAATAAAAAGTGCCAAGGCGCTTGCCCTTGGTTTTGGGACCATTCGAAACAACACAGCTCTAAAACTAAATGTCGAGGATTGATCCTCAACTCCAGTTTTGGGACCATTCGAAAACAACACAGCTCTAAAACCTTAATGAGATGGCAAGAATTTCAAAAAGACTGTTTTGGGACCATTCGAAAACAACACAGCTCTAAAAACCTTGGTTGTGCTGGTTTGTTTTCCTTCGAGTTTTGGGACCATTCGAAACAACACAGCTCTAAAACACGTTTAAAATCACCACGTTTCGCTCACGGGTTTTGGGACCATTCGAAAACAACACAGCTCTAAAACCCTATGGGGTGTCGCATTTTGTGACTCATTGTTTTTGGGGACCATTCGAAAACAACACAGCTCTAAAACTCGCATTTGTCGATAACACACTTGTCGGAGTTTTGGGACCATTCGAAAACAACACAGCTCTAAAACGGCTGTCCTACAAGCGTGTTGTCGACATAAGTTTTGGGGACCATTCGAAACAACACAGCTCTAAAACCCTATGGGGTGTCGCATTTTGTGACTCATTGTTTTGGGACCATTCGAAACAACACAGCTCTAAAACAGAAGATTAGATATGGCGGAACGGAACAGAGTTTTGGGACCATTCGAAAACAACACAGCTCTAAAACAAAGGATTCTTGTGATCAATCGTCCATCCAGTTTTGGGACCATTCAGAAAACAACACAGCTCTAAAACCTCGCATTTGTCGATAACACACTTGTCGGAGTTTTGGGACCATTCGAAACAACACAGCTCTAAAAACGGCTGTCCTACAAGCGTGTTGTCGACATAAGTTTTTGGGACCATTCGAAACAACACAGCTCTAAAACGAGCCTCAAAAGCAAAAATATTAATGAACAAGTTTTTGGGACCATTCGAAAACAACACAGCTCTAAAACCTCGTAGAATGATTTTTCTTTTCGAAATTGCGTAATCGCGCTATTCGTCCCTAGCTAGACTTCAGTCCGTCTGAATCCCGTTATTACTGCTATTATAGCATATTTTCAGCATTTAGAAATAATCTTTATCTAGTATAAAGTGCGGAAAAATTGTAGACTTGCCTTTGGTTCTAAAAATAAGACAGATAATTGATTTAATCCAATATATTCTATTAAACTTTCAATTTCTTTCTCTGATAAGTAAGCAGCTACATTTATAAAAAAACAAGGAGTCTCTTTTTGATAGATATTTGAAAAACCTGTACAATTTCCATGCACTTTTTCAAATACAGTATCGCTTATTGTTTCTACTTTAACACCTAATGCTTCGATCAACTCTAGGATAGTGATTTCATCATATTCTAGATCCAATTCATTTTCTAAACACTCATAAGCTAATAATGCAGTGATCGTCACAACTAATTTCTCTATCATTGACTTCACTTCTGGTTTTTCATTCAATTGATTTTCTAAATCCGCATGTATCAATTTTAGCATGGAAGTTGAATTTAAATTATAGCCCTAAAATATCAGTTATTACCAAAGTTCGGATTCTTTTAATGATATCAGATGAGAGTCAAATATCTTTAAATCACTATCACCATTGTATTGATAAAATTGCTTTCACAAGGTCTGAAAATACTTTGCTGATCTTCAAGGGCTAAGAAGGTAGCATTTGTTATTGTTATTGCCTCATCTAATATAGGGAAATTAATCTTCATCTGAAAATTCTCTCTAAAAAAATACTAAACGTGAATCTGAATTTGCTACACTTGTCTCTTTCACCGCATAAATAGATCATACGGGAAAACTGTTTTTCCGTAACTGTCAGCAATGTAATACTCCCTTTTTAGGGATTATGGTTTTTAATCGTTCAATCATTGCATTATTTGCTGAATTATTTAGTAACAACTTACTATAAATGGAAAACTGATGCATGATAAATCCCATCAATCAGAAATTGCCTAAATTTGCAGTGAGCTTTCTTCTCCTCTGCTGTTTCAACTGGCATATCAAACATTAAAATCATTCGCATATATCGATAACTCATATCCTAAACTCAGGAACTCCTTTCTCAGGATTATTTAATGACTGAATGACTTTCTTCGTATAATCACTGACAATATTCGTTAAGTACATTTCTTTATCATTGTATTGAAAAAGTATCTGAAAAATATCGAGAATAATTCTCTTTTGATCTTTACAAATTCTGAACCTCTATTTTTCATATACAATACGATCAATAATTGGTCGAAAACGGCTCCATAATATCACTTGCGAGGTTAAATTGATTAAACTGATTCGCATGCTTCAATCCTAGCTGAGTCATACAACCTGATAACGCAATCTCACGCGCAAACATGCTCAATAATAAAAGTATAACCATAATCCAATGCAGCATTGATATCATTATCTTGCTCACGACTAAAATCATTCCCAAATAAGGTATTAAAATATATCTCGCAGCATGTCCTTCTCGATTATTTGGATCAAAAATTTCTAACCCGTCATATAACTTTTATGATTGATTGTGATTTTTCATAAAAACCACAACTTCCTAAATATATTGCTTGATTCAATATCTTTTGAGAAATGATGCTTGTCCATACAAAACCTTTAGTTTCTTCATTCCAAGAAATCTGTTTAGATAATTGTAAACTAGAATCATGACGTCCATAATAAGGCATTAAATGGGCAGTTAGAAAGTCTTTATCATCACAAAAGATCACTAACACATTCTCATCAATAAGCCGTTTTACAAGCATGGTCGACAAGACTATATCAGTTGTTTCAAGAAGTAGATATCAATCTCGGACAGATGGATTAGTTCTGTCCGAGATGCATCTTTAAAAATTAAATGATTGTTTTTATAGGTTAATTTAGAATGAGTGTTTACACTACTGTACGCCACCCATTACTCTTCTCCTAATTTGCTCAAGTCAATTCGAGTTTCGTAAAGGCCTGTGATAGATTGATGGATGAGGGTTGAGTTTAAAAGTGATGAAGGTGTATAGTCTCTATAACGAGGAATTTTAACACCTAAAAATTCAAAATCAGAGGCACTTCCTTGCGAAGTTAACTCAAATAGTCCTGCATTTTTACTATTTTCTGGACCAATAAAACTGAAACAGATGTCTTTTATATCAACTGTTTCCCAATTAGAAAAAGCTTCCTGATTCTTTCTCCATTTTTAAAGGCTCCAACATACTTATCATTAAAACGAAGAACATATTCTAAAAGTTCAGCAAACTCTGCTCTATGTTTATTAACATACTCCAAGTGTTCCGGTTCGAGAGAGTTGTTAATTCTCTTCGCATGGTATAAAAGAGTAGTATACTTGGCAGGAAGGACTAATTCGTTCCCTTTATGAATTTCTCCCCGTTTATTGTTAGTCGATAAAATACTTGCTAGTCTTCTTCTTGTACCATCAGGAAATTCAAACAAACTATATTTAGGTAAAATGATAGTTGAAAGAATGTCTAAGTATCCTTTTTCCAAGTAGATAATTTTCTTTATTCTTTTCGAAATCAATTTTATCTAAAATAGATATACCTTGAAACTCAAGAATTGTTTTTCGTTGTTTTTGTTCCTTTCTCAATAATCGCTTTGACTAAGATTGCGTATGAATTAGAAATACCAGCGTAACCACCGTATTTTCGAGGGTCAAGTCCTTGTTTAATTGAGACAAGATTTTCTTTTACTATCTTCAGATGGCTTAGGAGATGGATTTGAATTAAACAATCCTCTAGGTTTACCTCTATCTAACCCATGTGTTTGAATTTCTGTTTTCTTTACAATATTAACTTGTGGAAAGAGCAAGTACTTTTTGATAATCGTGAAGTCTTTTCTTTATCCCAAGCGATCTCTCCAGTATCTTTGGAATATTCAATATTATCTCTTTTACGGTGGTTCCGTCTGCGTAATGTACCTCTTCTTTAAAGAAGTTCAACAAGTTTGAATAGAAGAAATACTTTTTCAGTTGCTTTTTCAACTTCTTTTGGGATCTTTGGTTCTTGAGATGTAGCGCTTAAGATCGTACTTTTTGATAGTCACCATAAACGAATTCAGGCTCTAGTTTAGGATATTTCTTGAGGATAGCCTTAGCCACTACTGCATTTAAATAAGCATCATGTGCGTGGTGGTAGTCATTGATTTCCCGTACCTTGTATAATCTAAATTCTTTACGGAAATTGGAAACTAAATTAGATTTCAAAGTGATAATTTTGACAGCACGGTTTTTTTCTGGTTCTTCTTAATAACCTCTCCATTAAAACGAAGATCCAAAATCTGTGCAACATGTTTTGTGATTTGGCGTGTTTCAACCAATTGACGCTTAATAAAACCAACCTTATCACGTTCGTCCAATCCACCACGTTCAGCTTTCGTTAAATTATTAAATTTGCGATCTGAAATCAATTTTGAATCAACAATTGTTGCCAAAAGTTTTTCCTTTTTGAACAATTTCTATACTAGGAACATTATCCGATTTACCACGATTATCTTTCGAACTTGTTAACACACGATTATCAAGAGAATCATCCTTAATAAAAGCTTGTGGAATGATATGGTCTATGTCATAGCTACTCAATTGATTAATATCAAGAGGCTTTCCTGTGTACATATCTTTTTCCATTTTTGGAGATAGTAAAGGAAAAGACGATCATTTTTGGAGTTGAATATTATCTGTTGGATGTTCCTTTTAGAATTTTGGAGTCAAGACCAGATGCTAAATTGTTTAATAGAATCCTCAATTCGTTTATATCTTTGTTGAGAATTCTTTTTCCTTTAGCAGTTGTCTGATTTTTCTCGTGCCATCTCAATTACAATAGACTCAGGATCAGACCCCATAACTTTCATGAGTTCATCAACTAACTTTATACTCTGTAAAAATTCCTTTTTAATAGCAGGACTACCAGGAAGATTTTTGAACAACTTTTCGCAAATTATCTGTTTCACCCACAACTTGTGCGTTTTGGATAATTTCCTTGAAAGAAAGTCCATCATCTTTTATTAACTGCATAAAATTACGATTGCTCTTACCATCATCCATCAAGTAATCAAGAATACTATTACCTGTTTGTTTATCCCTGATACCGTTAATCAATTTGGCAGAGAGTTTGCCCCAGCCAGTGTAATGTTTACGAGATAGTGACTTAATCACTTTCTCATCAAAGACAGAATTATATTGAGCAAGACGTTGCTTAATCATTTCTCGATCTTCAAAAATTGTGAGAGTATGGATAATATTTTCAAGAATCTCTTCATTTTTAGGATCATCTATAAACTCTTTATCCTTGATAATTTTGAGTAAATCATGATAAGTAGAAAGACTAGCGTTAAAAATTTTTCGATTCCTTTTATTTCGATTCCATCGTAACCATAAACAATATGGAAGATAATTTATAATATCTTTTTCTGTTACTTTTTCTTTGATTTTTAAAAATATTTTCTACTATTTTCCTTTTTTTGTCCACTATCAAAGAATTCATAGTCTCTCATTCCTTCTGCAATAAATTTAACTTTTGTTAATTCATTGTAGACAGCAAATGTTTCATACAACAGGCTATGCTTAGGCAAAACTTTTTCTTCTGGCAGATACAAGTCAAAGTTTGTCATCTTATTGATGAAGTCTTCCGCAGATCTTGCTTTATCAACCATTTCTTCAAAATTCCATGGTCTGATTGCATCGTCAGAATTTCGAGTCAGCCAAGCAAAATCACTATTGCCACGAGCTAATGGGCCTACATAATAAGGAATACGGAATGTTAGGATATGTTCGATTTTTCTTTGTTCGCTTTTTAGGAATGGATAGTATTCCCCTTGGTTCCGGAGAATAGCATTCATTTCTTGAAGATGAATTTGATGAGGAATAGAACCATTATCGAAAGTACGTTGTTTTCTCAAAAATCTTCACGTTCAATTTTTCAAGAAAAATACTCTGCTCCTTCAATTTTTAGAAATGAGATTTTTGATATATTTGTAAAAATCCTTCTTGAGTAGTTTTTCCATCAATATATCCAGCATATCCATCTTTAGAATCATCTGAAAAAAACTTCGCATATTTTTCTGGAAGATTTCTTCTTACGAATTGTTTTAATGCTGAAAGATCATTTTGATGATTGTCATAACGTTCTATCATAGAAGCAGATAGTGGAGCCTTTGTCCCAGGATCTTTAACAGATAATATCCCTGCTAGTAGTATGGCATCATAGAGTTTTTAGCCACAACAAAAAGATCAGCATAAACGTCCCCTAATTTGCCCCTAACAAACTTTCCAAGTCCTCTTCATAAGTATCCTTAGAAAAATTGTAGTGGAGCTTTTTCTTCTAAGTCAAAAATGTTTCTAAAAATCAGCTTGATTCCCAACAATTAATTTTAAAAACTCAGAAAAATAAACCCGTTGATTTTTTTCATCAGGAAATAGTTTTAGGACACGGTCTCTTTTAGCAGCTTTACTAATCTTATCGGTAAAAATTTCTTCTACCTGTGCATTTCCTTTTGCTAAGTGAACTTTCCTCAAAAAGTGTTATCATAAATACTTGTAAATTCATTAAAGATTTTTGAATATCATTGTTTTTAATATCAAATGTGTCTTCATACAAAAAAATGTCCACGATATTTAATGATATGTGCCAAAAGCTAAATAGATTAAACGCAAATCAGCTTTCTCTTTCGAATCTGCAGACTTTTTCTCAAATGATAAATCGTTGGAAACTGTTCATGATACTCTTTCTCTTCCTCTAAAGTTCCAAAAATTGGATATTTACTTCCTCCTTTATCTTCAGGAACTAGGAATGAATCATCTAAGCGATGGAAAAACTCTCATCCACTTTATTCATTTCTGCAGCAAATATTTCCTGCAAATACATAATTCTATTTCGACGTCTTGTATATCGACGTCTTGCAGTTCTTTTAACCGACGATCTGCAGCAGTATTTCCTGCATCAAAAAGAAGTGCACCTATTAAGTTTTTTTCTTAATAGTCTTCTTATTGGTATTTCCAAGAACCTTCATTTTTTTTGCTGGAACCTTATAATCATCTGTAATAACTGCCCAGCCTACGCTATTTGTACCGATATCTAAGCCAATTGAATATGGTTTTTCATAATTTTCTCCTTTATGTCTTGCATTTGCGATGATAAAGTTGTAGAATAATGGTGTTGGGATTATTCGAAACAACACAGCAAGTTAAAAATAAGGCTTTGTCCGTATCCAACTTGAAAAAGTGCGCACCGATTCGGTGCTTTTTATGCCTATTTTCATCTATCCCTAATTAGTCATTATATTAACTTCATTTTACTCCTTCCTTCCTCAAAAATCAATTCATTATATGGAGATATTCCATCTATTTTTAACTTCATTCTTAAACACAAAAAGGAACTCGCATGTACGAGTTCCTTTTTCTTCATGTCCCCTGCCGGAATCGAACCAGCAACTACTCCTTAGGAGGGAGTTGTTATATCCATTGAACTAAGGGGACCGATAAAAAGAAGCGAGATCACTCCCGCCTCCTTGTTCGTCTTAACGACGGATTTCTTTAATACGAGCTGCTTTTACCTTGCAATGCACGAAGGTAGTACAATTTCGCACGACGTACTTTACCGTAACGTACAACTTCAATCTTTTCTACACGTGGAGTGTGTACTGGGAATGTACGTTCAACACCGACACCGTTAGAGATTTTACGAACAGTGTACATTTCAGTGTGTCCTTGACCTTTACGAGCGATAACAACGCCTTCAAAGATCTGGATACGTTCACGAGATCCTTCGACAACTTTCGCGTGTACACGAACAGTGTCACCAGGACGGAATGCAGGGATATCAGTACGAAGTTGACCTTCAGTCAAGCTTTTGGATTAATGGATTCATTTTATTCTCCTATCTTCGTCAATCTTGAGGGACCTCCCTCAGCGGATAAACTGTATTTTTGTGCTTCCATTACGCACAGAAACTATCATATCAGATAATTTCAGGTTTGTAAAGCTCTTTTCTCTACTTTTTCGCAACTTTTTGACCGGAATAAATGCTCCACTCTTTTGGTAGGCAATAGGCGATGGCGCAAGCAATGACAAAGAATGGCAGATTGGCATAGCCAAAGACTTCTCCTCCGATCAAGATCGGTGCGAACAAGGTCGTCGTCGCACTGCCAAAGACACTGGCATAACCAATAGCAGCCACGACTAAGACTGGTAAGCCCAGCATAGGAGCGAGAAAGACTCCAAGCGTAGCTCCGATCGCAAAGAGCGGGGTCACTTCTCCTCCTTGGTATCCAGCAGAGATGGTCACCACGGTAAAGAGGAGCTTCAAGATCCAGTCATAACTCTGCGCACTACCCTGATGAAAAGCCACATCAATCAGATTGGTTCCAAGTCCACTATAAGTTCCGACCTTGGTCAGCTGGAGAGTCAAGAGGACCAAGCTGAGTCCAGCCCCTATAAGGGCAATCCGGATATAAGGATTAGGCAAGATTTGAGCGACTGTTTTCTTCAACCAGGAAAGGCTAACAGCAAAGAGTTTCCCAGCGAGGCCAAAAGCTAGGCCCAGAAGGGCAACTTTGATCAAGGTCTCTGGTGTCCAGCTCAGCGTTTCTTTTAGTGGCACAGCAAATTTCTCCAAGCCAAGGGCATGAGAGGTGAAGCTAGCCACGATTGAGGCAATGAGCGCTGGATAGAGAGCCATCAGCTGCAACTCCCCAACTGTCAAGACTTCAAGAGCAAAAAAGGTTGCTGCGAGCGGCGTCTGAAAGAGCCCCGCAAAACCAGCTGCCATCCCGGTCATGAGAAAGATACGCGAAGCATCTGGAATCTTGATATGACGGGCAAAACGATGCGAAAGGGTCGCTCCGATTTGGACTGCTACACCTTCCCGACCGACCGAACCACCAAAGAGATGGCTCATCCAGGTCGTCAGCATGATCAAAGGTACCAAGACCAAGGGGATTTTCTCCTCACGCGCGTGTCCGACATCAAAAATAAGGCCCATTCCTTTTGAAGCCTTGCCACCAAAACGTTTATAGAGATAAACGATGACAAGCCCCGCTATGGCTAGAAAAAGAATCAAGGGCCAATGCTGGCTGGAAATCTCCAATCAGAGAAGACCTTGACCAAAAAAATCATGTCAATGGCACCGACCAAGAGACCAATGAAAAGCGCCATCCCTGTTGGGACCACATACTGTTGTGCTTTTTGCTTGATAGATAGACTAGTCACGCGCCCTCACCTCCTCTTGGAAGTCTCTCGAGCTCTTCATCATATCTTGGAACTGAGCTTGAATGGTCGCACGATACTGCTCATCCGTCACGAGAGAGCCAACTTTCTCAAGCACCTCTCTCCCTTCCTTGATCGAGCACAGGCAAGCCCCTGCTGCTCCTTTATATTCTACAATCTGACCGACACAGACCATCCGTCTTTCCAGCAAGGCTACAAGCTCTTGATCGATCTGGTCAATGTCCTTTCGAATCTGATCTAAATCCATGTGTCTCCTCTTTATTTTGGATATAAATCGAGGCTGTAATCCATCGATCCAGCCTCTTTGTCATTAATTTGCTTTTGCTACAAGTTCTTCTGCAAAGGCTTCTAATTTTTCAATGTCTTCGTCTTCTGCAGACAAATCAACTTTGACACACTCAGAACCTTTTTCAGCACCAGTCGCAGCGAAGCAACGGTCGAAATCATCAACTGCTTTACAGAATTCATCGTAGAAGGTATCACCTGATCCTACCACACCGTAAAGTTTGCCTTTGAGATCAAGGCCAGCCAAATCTTCGTAGAAATCTTGGATCTCATCTGGAAGCTCTCCATCACCGTATGTATAAGTCGCTACTACTGCGATATCTGCTTCAAGGAAATCCTCCGCATCCACAGTTGTACACTCATCCACATCTACTTCGACACCAAGATCACGGAATTTGTCCGCTACGATATCAGCAATTTCTTCAGTATTTCCAGTCATACTAGCAAAAACAATCTTCGCTACAGTCATAATTTCCTCCCAAAAGCTATTTCCCGTATTATACCACTTTTTCAAGCATTTTGCACGAAACCTTTCCCGATAAGGTGAAAGAAGGGACACGTTTCAAGAATTTGGACCGATTCAACCTAATCACCCTCGTTTTCTTCTTGAATTGCTTTAATAGTTTCGATTTCTTCATCCAATCTCTTATCAAAATCAGACTTATTTTTGAAGGGATACGAATATGTGCGCCAAGTGTACCATTTTAGCCCTTCTTCACCCTTATAGTACCACTCTATTCTAGTAGGTAAAAACTCTTTGTTGTAGGTGATGCGGACCTTGGTGAATTGACGATTTTTTTCTTCAAATAAATCGCTTCAAATTCCGGGGATATTCTTCTTTCATCAATTTATCGTCCAAAAATCTTTTCGGTGAGCTAGTAATTTGATAGTTGAGTTTCTTAATTTCATCAGTAGTAATTTTCTTACTTAATAGAACTGATGATAGTTCTTCATTTACTGCAGATTTGTAATACTGTTTACGATCCCAGTCCGCTTTATAACCACCATAAAACTGTATCGTCTTTCACTGCTGTTTCATCATTATAGTAATATTCCTTTTTCCCAAGGTCCAACCCAACCTCAAAAATGCTCATCGGTAGAATCTCCCATTTTAATCATAACAAATTGCTTTTTCTTTAAAAAGATTCAATGCCGGTTGATTGTAACTACAACTACTTAGGAATACTGCAATAAAGCATTACGACCAACACTACCACAATTGTTTTTTTGGAAATTGTAACCATCGTTTTCTTTTTAATTAATTGTTTAACTTCTTTTATCATATCCATTTCATTCTATCAAAATATCCAATCCAAATGAAGTGTCTTCCTATCAATAAAAGCTGGGCCTTATATAAGCTCAGCTTTATCTAAAAACTATGTTAATCTCCCTCATTTTCCTCTTGAATTTCTTTAATATTTTCGATTTCTTCATCCAGCTTTTTATCAAAAATCAGACTTATTTTTGAAGGATAAGAATAGGTGCGCCAAGTGTACCATTTTAGTCCTTCTTCACCCTATATAGTACCACTCAATTTTTGTTGGTAGAAATTCTTTGTTGTAGGTGATACGGACTTTGGAAAAACTGACTATCCTTGATAGAATATCTACCTTCAAATTCAGGCGGTTGTTTTTCTTCTAATATTTTTTTATTGATGAATGAATCAGTTGAACGAGTAATTTGATAGTTGGAATCTTTTATATCTTTAATATTCATTTGGTGATTTAAAAAGTGCTGAAGTGAGCTCAATATCCAAAAGCTCTTTTATAATACTCCGCAGCACTATATTCCTGACTACCACCATACAATTTATTATTTTTTTATTGCAGCTCCATGGTAATAAAAAAATTCTTTTCTTTTTAAATCAAAACCCGCACTGATTGATTCCTTGTTATCATCACCAGACAAGATGTGTGTCTCTATAAACCTTTTGCTTCTCTATAATAGACTTTGAATTCTCTTGAATCTTACCTCTTTGAACAACTATGAAAATACTAGCTATAGTAAGCAATAAAAAGAATTAACAATAGGAAAGATTTTTAGACTGAATAATCTCTTTTTAATGAATTTCATATATCTCTCATTCTAGCAAAAATATCCATCTAAAAGGAAGTGTCTTCTAACAATAAAAGCTGAGCCTTTACTATGCTCAGCTTTATTTCAAATCTGGTTTAATCACCCTTGTTCTCTTCTCGAATCTCTTTAATAGTTTCAATTTCTTCATCCAATTTCTTATCAAATTCAGACTTATTTTTAAATGGGTAGGAGTACGTACGCCAAGTGTACCATTTTAGCCCTCCTTCACCCTTATAATACCACTCAATTTTTGTCGGTAAGAATTCTTTGTTGTAGGTGATGCGGACTTTGGAGAATTGACTATCCTTGATAGAATATCTACCTTCAAATTCTGGCGGATATTCCTCTTTCAATATTTCTTTATTTACTAAAGAATCTGGTGAGCGTGTAATTTGATAATTATTCTTTTGATTTCATCTGGTGAAATTTTCAGATTAACTAAAATGGATGATATTTCTCTGTTAAAAAGAACGTTGGTACATTTCTTTAGTTCCATAATTTCCATAACCACCATATAATTTATTCTTCTCAATAACTGCAAAATACGAATTGTACAATTCCTTATCTTTTAAATCAAATCCTACTCCAGTACTCCACTCTTTTCCCCAGTCATTTTTATCTTGTACCAAAACAAATCTCTGTTTCTGTAAAAATATCATACGCACTACTGGTGGTCTTTTCGGATAGAATTGACTTTGAGTATAGTCATAATAGCCAGTATTATTATCAGCACTGCCATTAAGAGATTTCTTAAATTTATTATACTCTTCCACTTTTTCTTCTTCTGACATTCCTTTTGTATTTCGTTGCCATGCTTCATAATCTTGATTTCCTTTCCTTGCTATATCCACAAATTTCCCTTTTGACCTGTATCTTCATCTACTTCACCTAAATCGAGTTCATATTTAAATATTTTTAGCACGTGCATCGAGTAGCTGGCTCTGGCGTATTCATATCAAGCTTATCATGTTTCCTTTATAAAAACTCTGTAACATCGGAATTTTGACCTGTTGAGGGACCATAGTTAAAAGACTCTGTATTGGCGATTTCTCTTAATTCTTCATTAGAATATTTTCCTGGATTGGAATCATAGCGACCATCTGCTAGTTTATGATTGTCATAGGCATCCCATTGACTCTCAAACTCGCCGGTATCTAAATTCACAATAAACTCCACCATCCGCGCATTGTTCAAATCTTTTCCTTTAGCTGAATTGCCCTGAGGGACTTGAACTTTCATATTATAGGGACGTTTGAAGCCATCTTTTGGATTAAAGCGATTATGGTAGTTAGAGCCAGTTGTGTAATCAAATTCAATATTATTTTCTTTACCATATGCTAACAGTTTTTCGTAATCATTCGCGCCATCGTAGTGACTCCGAATATAGTAAATTGCTTTGCGATCCAAATAGTAGCGGAAGAAAAACATGTTTTATTGGTTTCATTCTAACAAAAATATCTATCCAATGTAAAACCGCTTCACAGCTCCTGATTAGTGATAAATGCTTGCTGGATGGGCCTTTCTTATGTTAAAATTGACAGAGAAAAATGAGGTAATGTATGAACGTAATGAATGAAATTCTTGAAAAGATTCAAGCTTATGACACGATTATTATCCACCGTCATCAAAATCCGGATCCGGATGCGATTGGGAGCCAGGTGGGCTTGCGGGATCTCCTGCGTGCGCACTTCCCTCAAAAGCGGGTATTGGCAACTGGCTATGATGAGCCGACCTTGACTTGGCTTGCTGAGATGGACGAGGTCAAGGATAAGGACTATGCTGGAGCTTTGGTGATTGTCTGTGATACGGCTAATACTCCTCGCATCGATGACAAGCGCTATACAAATGGTGATTTCCTGATTAAGATCGACCACCATCCAAATGACGATGCTTATGGCGATCTGCTCTGGGTCGATACTGAGTCTAGCTCTACCAGTGAGTTGATTGCACTTTTTTCTAAGGAATTGGATCTTAAACTTCCTGTAAGTGCTGCGCGTCTTCTCTATGCTGGGATTGTCGGCGATACAGGTCGCTTCCTTTATCCTGCTACTTCGACTCGGACTTTTGAGATCGCTGCAACCCTTCGCAGCATTCCCTTCGATTTTACAGCACTTGCTCGGCAGATGGATACGATCAATCTCAAAACAGCTAAGCTTCAAGGCTATGTTTATGACCATCTCGAGATCGATGAACATGGCGCTGCGCGTGTGACCCTAACACAAGAGCTCTTGAAGAAATTCGATCTACGTGATTCAGAGACTGCTGCAATTGTCGGAGCTCCTGGACGCATCGATACCGTATCTGTTTGGGCTATCTTTGTCGAGCAGGCAGATGGTCACTTCCGTGTTCGTATGCGAAGCAAACGAAAAGTGATCAACGAAATTGCCAAACGTCATAATGGTGGTGGCCATCCACTTGCGAGTGGAGCCAACTCCTACTCCCTTGAAGAAAATGACCAAATTTACAAAAGAGCTACAAGAAGTGGCTCGCACGAACGAAGGCTGAGAATGGTTTCTCAGCCTTTTTTTATCTTGGTCATGGGGTTTTTCATTTGATCTTTCTTATGGTAAAAATAAAGCTAATAAAATTTTTAAGGAGACTTATTATGGAAAAAAATCGTTTGTTTATCATTATCTCTGCTGCGGTGGCGATTCTTAGCTCTTTCTTGCCATGGGCAAGCCTGAATGCTGGAAACTTTGGTTCATACAGTTGGAATGGCCTTCGCGGAGATGGATGGTTCGTTATTATCTTCGCAGTCGTTGCGATTGTCCTTGCTTGCTTGAACGATGTAAAAATCTTCACTACCAAAAGGGTTTTTGCAATTGGTGTTATCGTAGCAGGAGCTCTCTCAACTATCGTAACATTGATCGATGTCTTCGGTGTGAACAAGTACGCTGTTGACTTCAATGGTTATGGCGTTTCAATTGGCTTTGGTTTGATCCTTGCTTTAATCGCATCAATCGCTATTGTTGTAACTGGTCTCTTGGCGATGTCAGGGTGGTAAAATCACAAAAGGAACATTCGAAGAACTTGCTGAATCTGGTAAAGGATTTGCCCAATCTGTTGGACGCGTGACAACTTCTACTGTAAAAAACTGCTGTAGATGAAATCAAAAAAAGAAACACACGAACACACTGAAGGACAAGCTGATCAACCAGTTGAAGCACCAAAAGATCCAAATCAATCTGAACAATAATAATATTAGATTCACCTTGGCTTAGCCAGGGTGATTTTTTTGATCATTATTTTAAATAAAATTAGTGAAAATACTTGTCAAGATCCTGGAAATTTGGTAAACTAGCTTAGTAACAATCTATGGCTCGGAAAGAGACCATGGCAGAAAAGGAAATATTGCAAAATGAAAAAAGATATCCATCCAGAATATCGCCCTGTTGTCTTCATGGACACTACTACTGGTTACAAGTTCCTCAGCGGTTCAACTAAGTACTCTAGCGAAACAGTTGAATTCGAAGGTGAAACTTACCCATTGATCCGTGTTGAAATTTCATCAGACTCACACCCATTCTACACTGGACGTCAAAAGTTCACTCAAGCAGATGGACGTGTGGATCGTTTCAACAAAAAATACGGTCTCAAATAAGAACCAACACAGAACCACTTCCCTTTCGGGGAGTGGTTTTTGATCTCTGTTTCTTTTATCGTGAATGCACAAAATAAGAGGTTAGGGATGTTGATCCCAACCTCTTTTTTTCATCTTAATGGAACTGCATTCCACCATCCACGATAATGGTTTGTCCTGTGATGTAGTTTGAATCTGGTCCAGCAAGGAAGCTGACCGCTGCTGCTACATCTTCTGGTTCTGAAAGACGTTTCAAAGTGATATCTTTAGCGAATGTTTGCATACCCCATTCGTCGTCTTTGCCTGCGTTCTTCCCAACTTCATGAGCAATGTCAAACATCATTGGAGTCTTCACGATACCTGGTGCATAAGCATTGACAGTGATTCCTGAATCCGCCAAGTCACGCGCCAAAGTCTGTGTGATACCACGAACTGCAAATTTAGTACCACCATAAACAGTCAAGTTAGGGTTACCTACAACACCTGCTTGTGAAGTTGCATTGATGATTTTTCCGCCATGGCCAAGCGCTTTGAATTGAGCTTGTGCAGCTTGAGCACCCCAAATCACGCCACCAACGTTAATAGCAAATGTACGTGTAAATTGTTCTTCTGTAATTGTATCAAGTGGTGTAGTTAGGGCAACACCTGCATTGTTCACGACAACATTCAAATCTCCAAAATGGTCAACAACTTTTTGGAAAGCTGCAGCCACTTCTTCTTTTTTAGATACATCAGCAACGACTGCAAAAGCATTATCTGCTGACAACTCAGCAACTGCTTTTTCAGCTGTTTCAGCATTGTAGTCCAATACTCCAACCTTAAAGCCATCTTGCACCAAGCGTTTTGCGATTGCAAAAACCGATTCCTTGACCAGCACCTGTGACAATAGCTACTTTAGACATATGATTCCTCCTTGGTATCAACGATACCAGCAAACGTTCATATAGAACAGCAAGGGTTGACAACTAGTTTTGATGGGGTCTATCATAAATTCCCGACAAAACTATGTTAACAGTATACTCTTTTTGTGAAAAAAACATTTCAAACTCTAGCCTGTTTTTTTGAAAAAATAGTTTATTTATATGATATCTTTTATTTAGTGATAAATGAACTGGAACGTGAAATAGAATATTGCTTTTTAACCAAAACAGATAACTGTTCTATTCTGTAAAAGCTACATGAGGCTGGGACAAAAGTCCTAGCCTCTCAATTGTTTTTGGATTGTCGAGCAAGACGCAGTGGTTGAGTGGGCTCTACTACGCTGATTTCATCAGCTTTTACAGCCCTACTCAACTGTGCGGAGGTGGGACGACGAAATCGAATTCTAACGAATTACCGATTTTTGTCCCACTCTCTCTCATAAACTATTCGTTTGATTGATCTCTTTAGTCATCAGACTCCGCAAATACTTGAGTGGCTTTGACTGCTTTCTTCCACCCCTTGTACAATTTCTCTTTGCGAGCTTCATCCATCTTTGGTTCAAAGATTTGAGCTGCTCCATGAAGAGATTTTAATTCTTCCAAGTCCTTCCAATAGCCTACGGTCAGACCTGCTAGGAAGGCTGCTCCTAAAGCCGTTGTTTCCAAGTTTTTCGCGCGGGCAATCGCAATTCCAAGAATATCTGCCTGAAACTGCATTAAGTAATCATTTTTCGCTGCCCCACCATCTACTTTTAGGACAGGGATAGGAGTCTTGGCATCCACCTGCATGGTGTCGATGATATCGCGTACTTGATAGGCAATGGATTGAAGGGTTGCCTTGATAAAGTCTTCCTTGGTTGTTCCCCGGGTAAGTCCAAAGACAGAACCACGCGCCTCTTGATTCCAGTATGGTGCTCCAAGACCAGTAAAGGCAGGCACCACATAGATTTCATCCTGGTTCTGGGACTTCAGAGCATAGATCTCAGATTCAGGAGAACTGTCGATCATCCGCAGGCCATCACGAAGCCATTGAATAGCACTTCCAGCGATAAAGATAGATCCTTCAAGGGCATAGTAGACCTTACCATTAATCCCATAACCAATCGTCGTCAGCAAGTTATTCTCTGATAACTGCATCTCCTCACCTGTATTCATGATGATGAAAGATCCAGTTCCATAAGTATTTTTGACCATCCCAGGTTCAAAGGCCAATTGGCCAAAGAGAGCAGCCTGCTGGTCTCCTGCCATCCCTGCAATCGGCACTTGTCCACCGTAGAAATGGAAAGGAGCTGTATTGCCATAGATCTCAGAGTTTGAACGCACTTCAGGAAGCATGGCTTTAGGAATGTTGAGAATTTCTAAGATTTCATCGTCCCATTTCAGTTCCTTGATATTGTATAGCATGGTACGAGCAGCATTGGAATAGTCTGTCACGTGGGCAGCTCCATCCGTCAGCTTCCAGACCAGCCAAGTATCAATGGTACCAAAGAGTAATTCGCCTTTTTCAGCTCGTTCTTGTGCACCTTCTACATGGTCCAAAATCCAACGAACTTTAGTCGCTGAAAAGTAGGCGTCAATAACCAAACCTGTCTTTTGGTGAAAGGTTTCTACATAGCCTTTGTTTTTGAGCTCTTCAGCTAGTGGAGCTGTTTGACGAGATTGCCAGACGATCGCATTGTATATTGGAAGGCCAGTGTTTTTATCCCAAACAACTGTCGTCTCCCGTTGATTGGTAATGCCGATCGCCTCTATTTGATTGGGCTTGATACCACTTTCGATAAAGACCTCAGCGATCACCGACTGAACCGAGTTCCAAATCTCATTGGCATTGTGCTCCACCCAACCAGCCTGCGGAAAAATCTGAGTGAACTCCTTTTGACTAGAGCTGACTTGCTCGCCTTTTTTATTAAAAATGATAGCCCGCGAACTAGTGGTTCCCTGGTCAATCGCCATGATATAGGTTTCTTGTGACATAAAACTGCCCTCCTGAATTAGAGTACTTAAAAAATCTTGTTCTTTCATAAACTAGTATACTCTATTTCATCTAGGATTTGTATCCATTTTTTTAAGAAAAATCCGGTCTAACATTTTCCCACTGCTTCAACTTTGTCAGACCAAAGCAAAAAGAGCCCCTGAGGCTCTTTTTAACTAGTAGTTCAAATGCTCATCAAGATTTGCTCTGATCTAACCGATTTAAAAACTCCATGGTCGGACTGTCTTGGTAAAGTTCTTTGAGAGGAATCTTCTGATAGACCGCTATTTCGTCCGCAGTCACACCGTAACGAATTAATAGATCATAAATACGATTTAAATCATGACGCAATTCATCCGTTATGAGGACATTATCGCTTGTTTCTTTTTGTTTTCCAATAATAAGATGGCAGCACTTCCTTGGTTTCAATTAAAATAGTTTGCAACAAAGTCCCACCATGGCTGTCCTTCTGAGAGATATCAGCCCCAAGTTCCAACATTTTCTCAAAAACCTTGAAAGACTTGTCAGCTTTTTCCTTAGACGAATACATCTCATATTGGCCATTCCAGCGTTTGATCATGCGCCGGCAGTCAAATACAGCTCGTCCACCCGCTGTTTGGAGGACTGGTTGACAAAATGGATTCAGCTCTGTCGGCTCTTCGATAAAGTTAAGATCTGCCCCTCTATCAATGAGTAAGTCTGCAATATCTAAATGTCCCGATTTGATAGCGACTTGAAGGAGCGACTGTCCCTGATCTCTTTTAGGTTTGTCACCCGAAACAGCATTGACTTCTTCAGGCTTTTTATCCAATATCTGACGGATAGCCTCTAGATCTCCTCTTCGCAACAACTGAAAGGTTTTTTGCATGGTCTTTCCCCCTTTCCCATAATTGATAAGAATGACACTGTGTTGATACTTTGATCCTATCTCTAGGTTCTTCGTTAAACTGATTATAGCATTTTATGGACTCTACTTTGAAGTCCTAAAGGGTAAAGATGACAGACTCCCACCGAAAGAGGTACAATTCTATTTCTCTGATTTTCGTGCAGCCACTAGCCAAGAGGCTACTAGGATTTCGAAATAACTAGAAGGATAATCTGAGGAAGAGAACTTTGAACCAGCATAAGGACAGCCAGACTATCAATTAGCATATGAGCGAGGATACAAGGGACAGCTCCTTTCGAGTACTCCTTGAGCGCTCCAAATAGGAAGGTATTCCCTAAAATCATCAGGTAAAAGATGAGATAGTTGGACGAACCTGCTGTAATCCAAGGGAGTTGATAGATAGGAATATGCCAGAGGAACCAGACAATGGAAAGAACCATCATTTTAGGTATAAAGTGCTTACTAAAGGAAAGATGATCTTGTAAAAACCAACGCCAACCGACTTCTTCTAGGCCTCCATATAATAAGGTCCAGGGGAAATAAAGGAAGAAGGCCAAGAGTGAGTTTCCAGTAAAGCGAACGTTCATAAGCAGGATGGAAATCCCATAATAGATGACGGGGATGAAGAAAGCTAGGATCCAAGATAGGGAACTTTCTTTTTGAAGAAAGACCTTTTTGAAAAATTCACCCAAGGAGTTGACTTCCCTCAACACCAGAGAAAAGACAGCAGCCACAATCATGGGAATCAAGTTCATTAGGATAAACAGTAGTGAGGCACCCAAACTACTCCTATCTGGGAAAAAGAAAAGGATCACTTGCCCGACTAGAAAAGTAGCAAGGAGGGCAGTCAATGCATACCAGATAGCGACTGATTGTTTTGAAATAAATTTGCTCATTTCTTCCTTTACAGTTACATACTTCTTTCTTGCAATCCAGATTGCTAAACTAATAATAAGAATTTTACTGACGATAGATAGCCATACCTCTTCATTCACTAGAATCTGAGACAAGGAATTGATACAGGCATGGGTTATGACACAGAGCCATAAATTTTGCGTTTTATGATACAAGGCCGATAAGATAAAGCAGTTAATTAGCAAACCTACTAGAAACGGAAACAATTGAATGACAGCTAAAGAACCGTCGATATAAAAGTATAGTAGATGCCAACTAGACCAAGCTAAAAAGGTGATCAAAGTAGCTGAAAAATAAGGTATTCTTTCCTCCAAAGTTGGTTGAAAGAAATAACGCCAGCCAATTTCTTCAACTCCACCAAAAAGAAGAGCCTTGAAAAAGAGCACTACTGGCAAGACCAACGATTGAGTGGTGATCTTACCACCTAAGATAAATGGGGAAAAAGTCAAGCAACAAGAAAACGAGCACCAAGCAATAATTTGCCAAACTGTCTTTGACTTGAAAAAAATCTTTTAAAACTTGTTTGAAACTAGATTGATAGTAACTAATGCTTGCAAGACTCCCCCAAAAAACAGATGATAAGCCACCTACAATAATAGCGATGATCCCAAATGATGATGTAAAATCAACCTTGACTCCTCCTGCTCTTAAAAAACAAACCAGAAGGCTGACTCCTAATACTTGACCAAAGGTCCCTAACAAATACATAGATAGGGCTTGCTTTCTATTCATTCGTGATTCCTTTTTCTTTCAATAATTACCAGTGCTATCTACCTTAAACCCATACCTGCCAGCATTTCGTTTGAGCTTCTCAACCAGAGCTTCATTCCGCTTACTTTTTCCAAAAAAGAAGGGAATAGTCTTTCCGTTTCTAAGCTCGATATAGAAAGCATAGCGAGCCCCGCCACCAGATCGTCCACGAAAAATTGCATACGTGATTTGCTTGATCTCTTTCAGCGGGATCCTGCGACGACTGAAACACAGAGCGACATGGATATAGAAGATTCCATAGCTAATATGGAAAGGAGCAAAGAAGGGACCTCCACTACGTCTCACGATTGCCCTTCTTCTCAGGAAAAGGAGAACAGTGAAAAAGAGCAAGAAAACTAGCACATATAGAATCGGAGCATAGTCCATTATCTTTCTAAATTCTAATACGCTGTCTTTCATCCTCTACTTCATTTCAACCCATTTTTCATTGTCCATGACAAAGGGCTTGGCTAGACCTTCGCCTGTGTAGTCCTGGTATTTTGTCTCCAAGTATTTGTAGACATCTTCCTTGGTCGCAAACTTGATCGCTTGATAGGGCTCTTCAAAGGTCAGCTTTTCGACAAAGAGATAGCCGTCCTTGGCAGGAACCAAGACACCGACGTGCCCGACAAAAAGCGTATTGCCATCTAGGTTATCATGAACGATGACGGAAAGCATGCGGGCATTTTCATTGAATTTGAAATTGGCAAAATACTCTTCCATCTTCTTGGCGTGAACCTTGACATCCGTTGTAGCTTCTGTCGGAACCCGTGAATACAGAATGTTAAGGCTTCCTTGTCTGCCTCATCGAAGACCTTGCCTTTGTCAATGGCATCATTGTCCACGAACAAGAGTTCACTATCCGCTTTCATCTTAGGGATCTCGATGCGATTCTTCAGAAGAGTATAGCTATTGATCCGGCAGTTGGTCCCGACGAAATCGCCCTTTTTCTTGGTCCACAAGTCACTGATCTTCTCAACATTGTAGTCTGTTTTCTTGAAGGTGCTGAAGTCACCCGTTAAGCCGACCGAGCCGACAATGTTATCGTAATCTGTTACCAGACCCAAAAATTTATCTACACTGTCCTGATCCAAATAAGCAGACAAGAGAGTCCGCACTTCTTCGACACTCGCCTTGCTGTTGAGGTTGCTGTAGCTTCCCTTGTAGCGCTCCTTATCTGAACTAGATTTCTGTACAGTGGAACTTGCCTGCTTTTCCTTGTATTGCTTTTGGTTGCTACTACAAGCCACTAAAGCAAAGATCGCCAAGGCACAGCTAGTAAGGAGCATGAATTTTTTTAGATGGTTTCATAAACTGGTTCCTTCTCTATTGATTAAAAATGTTTGTTCTATAAATTTTTTTCATATCGATAATCCTTTTTCCTCTATTATAGTTTAAAACTAGCTTTGCTCCAACTATTTTTTTACGGAAATGAGAAAAGTTTATAAGTAGCAAAAAAGAGCTGGCAGACTGTCCAGCTCTTTAATATGTTACAAAAACAAAATTAAAATTATTGTTTAATTCAACCAATCTATTTTTAGCATGTTCTATTGCGTACTCAGCTTCTTCTTGAGTAAATTTTCTATATTCAACAAGTATTTTTAATAACCTTTCTTTTCGAAATGTTGCCACCGTTTGAAGAAGATTCTGCTTCTTTCACAGCGTTCTCCTTCCAATCGAAAATTAACATGTTCTATGGCATAATCAGCCTCTTCTTGAGTAAATTTGTCAATATTTATAAGTTGCCAAACTAATTTTTCTTTTCGAAAAATGAAACTCTTGATATGATTTTTGCTCTTAAAAAGTGCTTGCTCTTTCCAGTCTACATTAAGCTTATTTAAAGCGTACTGAGTAGCATCCTCTGAATACCTGTCATACTTGGTAAGATAAATTTTTAATTTGTTGCTGCGATAAATGCTTTTTGACCAAGATTTAGCTTTTTCATATGCCCTTGTATATTCTGGATATAGTAAAGTTGGAGGAAATAGTCCTTTCATAAACATATTCATTAATGATTCTAAATCATCCTTATTTTTTTCTATCACTTGAAGAAGCGTATTTTTGTACAGGATTAGTCAACTGTGATCCTGAACGTGAATTTATCCATTTATTATAATTTATTTCATAATCAATTACTATAAAGAGCTAGCATTCCTGCAAATAATCCAAAAATTGTAAAAATAAATATCAAAAAAACTTTTTTTCATCATGACTACCTTTACTTGTTTTTTTCTCCAATGAAATTTTCATCCCTCTGGAACTGCTTTTCATTAGTATTATATCATGAAATATTGTTCATTTTTATTTACTAGTGTAAAAAGTCTCTATGGCTAGTAAATAAAAAAAGTGACTGCATTTCAACTGCAATCACTCATTCTATGTGAGATAAAAATAACAAAAGTATTATAAAGGATTATTTAATCTTGTGTTTGTTCATCTTTTCTTCAAAGATGGCTGTCATAATCTTGCGGAGCTCTTCTCCTTCTTTTTCAGGAAGGTCCCCTTGACGTTTAGCCACGGCATAGAGTTCAGGGTATTGCTTGGCTACACGCTCAACTGTCTTGGTCGTCGCATGCCCTCTAACAAAGAAAGGAATGCGTTTGATCCATTCTTGCGGTACAAGAGCAAGCAACTTCTTACCCGCTTCCTTATCAGAAATCTCAGCTGTACTCAAACCTTGGTTGATTTGTTCCTGTTCTTTTTCTGTAAAATCTTTTAATTCCATTTAAAACTCCTCATTCTCCTATTTTGTTTATCTAAGAGCACATTATACACTTATGTAGTGAAAACTACAACTAAAGGAACCGAAAAATAGAGCAAGGGCAAGTCATCCCTCACTCTATCTCTTAATCGTAAAATCTTATGAAGGATATTAATTTCCGATTTACTGTGGAGCATCACCCTTTTGCTTTAAATAATAGTCACTTGCCTCAGTTAGTTTTTTTATAATAATGATCGTAACTCTTACTAAATTGTCTAATCAGCGGAATAGCGACCTCATAGTAGTGATGGTCCATCAAAAATGTTTTCAGTTGATCTTGAATATTTTTCATTGGACTTGTTTTGTAATCATCACTGTTCAAATAGCGATCATAAATAGAAATTGTGTCCTTATTTTCATTATGCCACTTTTCATTACTTTCTATCGTAGCTATTTTTAGATTCATCAGCCTCTTTTAAGTTCTTCAAATCAATAGTAAAATTATTGTTTAATTTAACCAATCTACTTGAGCATGTTCTATTGCGTACTCCGCTTCCTCTTGAGTAAATTTTCTATTTTCAACAAGTATTTCTAATAACCTTTCTTTCGAAATATTGCCACCGTTTGCAGAAGATTCCGCTTCTTTTCACAGCTTCCTCTTTCCAATCGAAATGAACTTTTTCTATAGCATAGTCAGCCTCTTCTGGAGTAAATAGATCAACATCTACAAGTTGCCCTAACTAACTTTTCTTTTGAATAATGAAACTTTTGATATGATTTTGCTCTTAAAACAGCCTGCTCTTTCCAGTCTATATTAAGCTTATTGACAGCGGACTGGGAAGTATACTCTGAATACCTGCCATACTTAGTAAGATAATTTTTAATTTGTTGCTTCGATAAAGGAGATTTCTCTGACCAAGATTTAGCTTTTGCATATGCCCTTGTACTTACTGGTACTAGTAAATTTTCTTTCGGTTCTGGAAAGCTTGATCTATTATGAAATTTTTCATAATCTCTATAATAACCACTTAACACAATAGCTACAAATCCCACCATCAATCCAAACATCGCAAAAAATAAATATAAAAATTTTTTTCATAATGTATACCTTTACTTGTTTTTTTAGTCTAATTTGTTATTTTTGTGCTTAATAAAACAATATTGTCACTCAACACTAGGAGAATTAACTTCTCCAGTCACTCAAAACAATTCCTATAGAATCCTTCAATAACGGTTTTATTAATCCCTGTTTAAATATAGCAACTCATTCTTAATGATGTTAAAAAAATGAGTTGGTTCCATAAAAGACTCAACATTTGTGACATGACCACCAGGAAAGGTTATGCCTGGCCAGTCTTCTTTTTTACGATCCATAACAAGAACTCTATCGCCGTCCCTTACCATACAAAGATTTGTAAACTCTACGGTCTCATTCATACAAATACTTCCTAACTATGTTTGTCTTTTTCTTTAAGGATAGGATAAAACAAACTCTACCCTATTCTTCTTTTTGGTTGGACTTGCGTATGGGCTAGCAAGTCTCCTAGATGCCTCTTATCTTTCCTAAAAAAATCGTCATTGCTAGTAGCAAAACTGCGAGTAGAGTAGCCGAAATAGAAAGGATAATGGATAACACATCAAAATCACTATAGAAAGCCATGAATCGTGCCCATATGACCGAGTTGCCAAGGTAAAAAATTTGATGACATTTCTAATCAAGCTAGCCTGGACTGTTTTTCTGGTAGACCAGTTCAAGTCCCGCTTTTGCCTTCCCAAAACTGCCATCATTTTGTATAATCAAAGAATGTGAAAAAGGAGCGTGATTGGCAAAACAGAGGTGAAAAAAATACAAGCCACTGCGACTGAATTTCTGTAAACTCTGGGACGCCATTAAAAAAGATAATGTAAATAAGCATCGAACCTAAAAACAGAAGAACTAGATAAGCTAGAAATGAAAAAGATAATCAAACAGAAATTCTGTCATTCTTTTTAAACGAAATAGGATTGATTGCTAACATCTTCATCACCGTCTCCCCCTTTCTCATCTCCCATTATAATATGAGGGCACGAATAAAGAAACTATTAATAAAAAAGATAGACTGCAATCTTTCGATTCCAGTCTACTTCATTCCTAATTTTCCCTATAAATAACAAAGCCATTTGGTTGAATGATCAATCGATCATCGGAAATGCTCCCATGGCTGATCAGATCTGCTTGTTCTCTTTCTAGGACAACGTTTTTCTTGGAGTGGTTAAAGTAGGCTTTGAGAATGTGGCCTTCATGCTGCCATTCTACTGACACCACATCCGGCTCTACTTCTTTCAGACCCACTTTACCATGCTGGATCATGCCCGCCACTTCTTTTCGGAGCTGGATCAAATCCTTCATAAAGTTCAGCATATCATTGTCCGCTGACACGCGCTCCCAAGGCATGACACGACGACAATCTGGGTCTGGACCACCAATGAGGGCTAGCTCTGTTCCATAATAGATACAGGGCGTTCCGCGTTGCAGATAGAGGAAGGCGAGGGCAGACTTGACAGACTGGAGATCGCCTTTAGCCGTCGTCAGGATACGCTCTGTATCATGCGAGTCTAAGAGGTTGAACATGACCTCAGAGATCTGCTGCCTGTAGTACATAGACTGGCTATTGATCTCCCAAATGAAGCGTTGGGTCTCCTTATGCCTCCGTAGGAAATAATCCTTGATACTTTCAGAGAGCGGATAGTTCATCACGGCATGGAACTCATCACCATTAAGCCAAGGTTGGGACGAATGCCAGATTTCTCCAAGGATATAGAGATCCGGCTTCTTGGCCAAGACCGCCTTACGGAAATCTCGCCAGAATTGATGGTCGATTTCATTGGCCACGTCCAGCCGCCAAGCATCGATATCAAACTCTTCAATCCAGTATGTCGCCACCTTCAAGAGATAGGCCTTCACCTCTGGATTAGCCGTATTGAGCTTGGGCATATAGCCCGCAAAGGCAAAAGCATGGTAAGACAAGTCGCGACTATTCCATAGATTTTCTGAGGAGACAGGGAACTCTTTGATATGGAACCAGTCCTTGTAAATCGAATCCTCCCCGTGTTTGACCACATCCTGCCATTGGGGTGAATCATAGCCAATATGGTTGAAGACGGCATCCAGCATGATCTTCATCCCACGCGCATGAGCCTCTTTCACTAGTTTGCGGAAGGTCTCTTTATCACCAAAATGTCGATCGATTTTAAAGTAATCAATGGTGTCGTATTTGTGGTTGCTTGGTGATTCAAAAATCGGGCAAAGGTAGAGCCCTGTAATTCCTAGATCCTGCAAGTAGTCCAAGTGATCGATGATTCCCTGCAAATCTCCACCAAAGAAATCCAACATTGTAGGGGCAATTGACGCATCCCAAGGACGGACACCTTCTGGGGAAATGGCTGGATTCCCATTGGCAAAACGCTCAGGAAAAATCTGGTACCAAACTGTCTGAGCCACCCAATCCGGAACAGCACACCCATCGATCTCATGGATAAAAGGAAGCTTAAAACCGTTCATGACGAAGTCCAGATTCTCCTTGGTGTAGGCTACCACACCTCGGTCTCCGTACAAGATCTTCGCTCCCACTGTGTCCTCTAATTCAAAGAGGTACTGGATCCGTGCATGACAGACAGATACCGACACTTGCCAATAATCAAAGAGGTCGTCGGTCGTCACCTTGTCCATTTCCTTGGTCGCCTCATATAGATCCTCTATAAAAATAAAAGGATCCCCATAGTGCAAGACAATCCGTTTAATATCCTCTTTCTTAGTCCGGATGCGAATATGGAGCTGGCCGTCCTTTATAAAGATAAGCGTACTCCGATTCAGGCCGGTGATAAATCGCTGTTAATTCCATCTGTCTCGTCTCCTACTATACTCTCTTTTCATCATTCACTGTTTTATGCAAACGATTACATAAACTCATTTTCTAGTATACTACTTTATAAAATAGGTTTGCAAGATCTTGTGAGATAATTTTAGACTACTAACTTTTTAAGATTGTCATTCAACACAAAAAAAGCCCAGCATTTGGGGGCTTTCTCATCATCTAAATGACTGATACTTATTCCTTACTTGTATGCCGCTTTCCAAGACTGAGCGCTTGCTCTTCTGACATTTGAACTACTTTTGCAAAGTTGGTATTTCGTGGCATGCTATCCTTAGAATACCAATAAACATCGGCACTTCCATTTCTGGCTACATAAACTACTGGAGCCAGTTGAGGAGTTGGCGCTGCAGGCTCGACAGGTTGAACTGGCTGTGCAGGCACTGCTGGCTGACTCGGTTGAGGGGCTTGACTTGGTTGCGTCTCGACAGGAGGACTAGCAGGTTGTGGTTGACTACTTGGTTCCGTCGGCACTAAAGATGGCTTGGCGGTTCCATTCAGATAATCAATAGTCGCATTATTAGAATAGTTATCCAAGGTAACGGTGGTGATCCCATAAGCATCTACCGACTCTTTGGGACTACTTAAATTGATAGGCAGAAGATTGCCATCTCGATCAATTCCAACATATTGCAAGGTCACCTGCCGAGGAATCACTTCATCCCCCGTATAGACTGGCGTCACCTTATAATCTAGCCAATAATTGGGATGGGTGGCCAGCCAGCTATCGAGCCGTTTCTCGTAGTAGAGCATGCTTTCCACATTACTATCCGCTGTCCCTTTATAATTCCCCGTATTGGTCCAAGCAGTTAGCGGAACCAGATTTTTCCCTTCATTGGTCAGGCCACTAAATTGATAACCAATCAAATGCCCTCTATGGAACAGCCAGGCCTTCTTCCCTTTGTTTCCATAAGCAATCTTATAATTGTGCCAACCAACCGGATTATAGTTGAGACGTGGTTCTCTTTTTTTCTTTGGCTCATCCTTGTCCTGAAGCTGGATATGGGCTGAGGTCGCACGACCTAAATGATCAAAATCCCCCAGTACGAGCTGCTTACTGCCATTAAAAGGCAGTAGATGAAGACTCTGGTAATCGAGGCCCGTTTGCTGGGCTTGAGCCCCTTGTACAACGGCCAAGGACATAAATACCGAGACCATCGCAACAATAACATTTTTCAAAAAGCGGTTTGTAACCATGATTGAAACTCCCACATTTCTATCTAGTGATATTATAGCAGAAAAAAGCGGTTACAAACATAGAAGATAGGCAATTTCTTCTCCTATGTCAATTAGATTTTTATCAATAAGTTTATTTTTACTTTAATATTCTTTAGTGTATAAAATATTGACTATTATTTTAATACATAAAATGATACACAACTATTCTAAATCAACTTATATTCATACCACTCTTCATCTACTTTTCTGAAATCCCAAAGCCAAAAACATTCTTTGACTTTGAGTATTAAAAAGGATAAATTTGAGCAGTTACCTTAACCATTTCTTTCTCTTTGGCCAGCTGTATCATTTCAGAAATACATCGTCTTCCGATCTGTAAATTCTGATACTCTTTTGCTGATCACTATAGAAAGTTCTGAGTTATCTTGAAGTGTCACATCTCCAACTAACACTCCCTCATATTGGATATAATAGCAAGATCAGTGTGAAGTTAGGTAATCATACATTTTATGAAGTTTTGTTAGATTGTAAATCTGATCAGTATTATCAACTTGTTTTGCAAACCTCACTATCTTGATACCAAAGAAGGGAAATGTCATCATTCCTATAATAAGGGAATAAGGTGATCTGATCGTCTACTATTCTATTCATCCTTATTTTTCCTTATTTCTATTTAGACACTTCTTTCGATTCTTCAATACTTTCCACATACCAGTTGGCCATCTTTTGGCTCTTGCTTTTATAAGGGTTGGGAGGAAACAAGGTGAAAGGGGGGATGCTGGCATCTGGGAAGAATAGTTCTACGCTTATCGTTCGCTCGCGATTATGATTGACGTAGGCTGTAAAATAGATATGGTAATGTCCACTCACATCACCACCATTATCATACTCGCCCCTAGCAGTATTTGGCAATAAGGTAACAGATTCTATGTCCTGCTTTTCCCGGGCTAGGTTTGCGATGATCTCACTCTTAATAGCAGCCTCATGATTTCTAACGAAATTCCCATCATCACTGTATCCAGGATGCTCACTAAGAGAATAGAAAACAAGGACCATCAGAAAGGGTAGGGAAATTAAAAAAATGATAAGCTTATTTGATTTTAACATGGGGGCTCCTCACTAATCTGAATCAATATTAAGAAATCTCACCTTATAGCCATCTTTGGTATAAAAAAATTCTAATTGAAGGGTCATATCCACTAATTCTGAATTAGAAGTCATCTCATAGTCAACGGCAAACCCAGAATGGTCATTATAATCATAAATTTCCAATTGAGAATACTCATAAGGTGGATGGAAATTACATGCCACTCCATATTCATCAATCGTGTCAAAAATCATTTAATTCAAGTGTTTTTCAACATATCCAAAGAATTCATTTAAATCGTCAATCTCAAATTCGTCAACATAATTCTTTATATCTTCATAATTTTTAAATGAATATCTTTTAAAAATATTTGTGATAACCTCTATAACTTTTTCTCTTTTATAACTATCATCTCTTTTTAAATCTATCGAAAAAAATCCCATAGGGAAATCCTTTCTCACTGTACATATTAGTTTACTGAGATGTACTTATCCCATCGCTTTTAAGGGCCTATCCAAATAAGAATAAGCCTGATTTTTTTATCTAATCTAGGAATTATGAATTAATTGCTCCAATTCTACTTCTGAAAGATATCCATGATTGTATAGTTTACTTAACAAGGCTTCATCTACGGTAATTTCATAATAGTCAGTCACAAACTCATGAAATCTCTCAAAAGCTATCAAAGAGGTAAGATAGCAACCATTCTCCGCCATCCTGATCTTGGTAAGTCTGTTGATGCGCGTGACCGTCATACCAGATAAAGAAGGTTGTTTCATCTTTTTGTTCTTCTGAATAAAGTGAGACATACTTTTTCATCCAGTCCTTTATAAAAACTATCGATGATATCTTGATTCCACTCGTCAGCACCAAACTGGCTTAAACTACTTTCATGATCAAAGCCTTTTATAAGGATCATTTTATCAGTCAAAATCACATCTAAAGAATCACCAGATCCATTATCAATAAGATAGCGGACTCCATAGTCTTCCTCAGTCTTAATCACGAGTCTGAGCCAATCCTCACTCGGATCTGTCAGATATTCGTCAATGACTAGCAAGGCATCTAAGCGAGTCTTTATCTTGTCCCAATCAATCTTTCTCATCTCTAAAAAACCTCCATCTTATTCTTGCTATTTATCAAGATCACAAGCCCTATAACGAGCTGTTAGATAGCCTGAAAAGCTAATCTGAGGGATATTCCACTCATTGGGCAAATAAATGGAACAATCTACCTGATCGCCTAGAGGGGAACTTGCTGAGAAGACATATCTTCCCAAATCCTCATTATTAGGATTTCTTTCAACTTGACCCAATCTGCTAGTATTGAACCAGTCTTTAAACAGTAACCAGATTTGCTCGGCATCTTCGTTTAATAGGGAGACTTTCAAGTTGTAGATAATTCCGACCCTACATCTTTTTTTGAATCCTAACTCATCAGCTTTACAAACTTTTATCGATCCCTTATCATACTGCCAGTTATCACTATCTAATAGGGGAAATTGAATAGATAGATTGTCTTTAAATCCCTGTATAGTATCTAATAAATCTTTGGAGGCGGCTTCGAATAATTCTAGTTCTTCCATAGTCTTCTCTTTAATTTTCATAGCGAATCACATTCCGATTTAATCTGCATCAACCCAGATCTGGTATTTTTGACAATGGAGACATCTAAACAAATAACCACAGATAGGCCCGTCTTTAACCAAGTAGTCTTCTACCTCTTGATATTCCTCACGCGCTTCATAGTCTGCCAAGACTTGCTCAGCGATTCCCATATCCTTTAATTCACGAGTTCCAACTGTACCCAGGTAAGCACAATAATCTTGGCAACAAGAAAGCCAATATTCTCCCTGCCAACTAGAGTAGCCTGGAGTCTGACAAAAAAGCAGCTGATTCTTTTCTGGATCCAATTCACCCTGCCACTCGGCATCTTGGATAAATTCTGCATCGAATTTTTTGGCTGCTTGACCGTTTGCAATGCAAGTTGGGCAGAGATGTTCTATCTCTTCGATACAATAAGGTATAAGGGTATAATAAACATTGCTTTCTTTCCCACAAGATGGACAAAGCTTGGCTTCTCCTTCAACAAATGAACCTGTAGCTAAGGGATCTGGATGATAGAGAAAATGCGGCAAAGACTGTAATAGCTTCTGCCTATACTTCTTCTCTTCTTTTTAGAGGACGAGGAAGGGCAAAACGATCGCCATGACTCTGACTCATTTCTTGTAAACGGCTCAGTTTCTTTATCTGTTTTCGATCAGGTTTGTCTAAGATTTTGGTAAATAAGCTATAGGCACTAGTGTAGAGACCCAATTGTTCATAGAGGTCAACTAAGACTTTCTTTGCTTCTAAATCATCAGACTTAGCTAATTCATCAGCCAAATCATAGAGTTCCGCAACACTGGAAGAATTTCCATCTTGTTCCAGGTATTGCTTTTTTAAAGTAATATACTTTTCTAGAAATGGATTCATGGGACTACCTTTCTAATGGAATATAAAAACCTTAACAAATAGTCACTAAGACATTCCCCTTGTGGTTTAAGATTTCCTTGTAAAAGTCTTTCATTTTGACAAAGCAGGTTAAAATATCATCCTTGATTTCTTCCTCTTCCTCAAGATAATCCCAAATATCAGGATACAAGTCGGCTTTCTTGCATGCTTCCATACTAAAGTCTTTCAAAGCCTTGTCCATATCAAATTCTTCTAAAGCTTGACTGATAGCCGCAATTCTCGATTTTTCAGTATAGGCGATATATTCAGATACATCCTCTAGAGGAGTCACCCCTAAAACAGCTTCTCTCAAGGGATTGTCATCCAAAAATTCTGAACTACTAAATCCTGTCATGACAAAGAGAAGAGCATCCCACATTTTGTCGATATCTATTATGATATCATGAGTGTCAGCGGAGTCCTCAGCAAAGTCTAACAAGTCATCTTCTTGGTTAGAAAGAGCTTTTATTTGTTCTAATTCATTGTCTGGTAAATATTGATAATTGGCAATCATTCCCATGATTTTTCTCCTTTGAATCTTGTAGGATAATACTGATATTTCTAGCTCTATTTCTATAGAAAATGCTATAATGGAGCTAAGAAATTGTTTTAATGAATGTTAAATAAAGGGAAATAGTAATGTTCACTAGTATTGTTTTGGGGTTTTATGCTCTTTTCTTTCTATCCTTATCCTTTACTATCTACCTCTATATCAGACTTGTAGTTGCGGTTAAAAAAGGCAAAGACATTCCCAAATGGATTTACAAACTTGGCCATGCTGTTCAAGGAAGAATTCACGTTGACTATGAAGAAATCACTGATGCTAATGCCCTTAAAGAGATTCATTGGTTCTTGCTGATCTATTTAATCGTAAATCTACTCGTATTGGCTGTCCTCTACTATCATAGTAATAGCTTTCCTCAAGCCATTTATGAATGTTTGAAAAAACAATTTTTCATCGTACTTGTTAGTATGGTTTTAAAAAGTATTGGTAAATTTGTTGTACTGGCTATAAGCAAAAACTTTCATAACAGTCATGTCTATGCATCAACCAACGCTTTTATCGGGACAGCTTTTTTAACAAGTTATGTTTTTATGTTCTGCATGATGATGAGTGGTCTTCCAGCTCAACCAGTTCCAGTAACCATTCAAGATACCACTGTCATCATCGGTGAAACCAAGGCTTCCGAGCTTTTAGACCAAGGCTATACCTTTGGAGATAAAGGCGCAGAGAGTTCCATCACCAATCCCAAAAACGACCACTTCTACTACGGTCAGCTTCTTGAAGTCAAGCGGGATGATCAGTCCTGTGGCTTTATGAGCCTTACTCCTACGGGAAGAGATACTGATCAACTCAAAAACTGCGTCATCACCTATTACAGAACACCTAAGGATAGCAAGCAACTAGAAAAAATTTCCATCAATCATGTTAAGCTAGCAAATCTCAAGCTCCAAGATTTTCAAACACGAAAATTAATCGATATCTTTGAAGTCAATCCAGCTGATTATAACGTCTCTGATAAAGATACCAACTTTATCCTAACCATCCAAACAACAGATTACGACCTCTGGAAAAGATACCGGATTGAATCCAAGTTCAATTCAGATGGTTCGATTGATAGCTATGGAGTCAGAGCCCAGCATAGCATGTGGGAATGATTCACCATTTCCCCCTTTATCACATAAGCATTAAACTGGAAAAATATCGTCGACAAGTTTATAGGTTTCGATGAATCGAAGGCCAGAGGAACCTTTATCTCTAGTGATTTCTTCATAAATATCTTCTAAATTTTGGGCAGGTGCCAACATCCAAAGACTAAAAGGTCTAAGTTTCACCTGTCCAATTTTTTCAATATTTTCTAATAATTGCCCTAAATCTTTGTGATTGAACCAGCAATCTGTAACGAGAGCAAACTTTGTATTGTCCATCTTACAGGAGATTTGACTGGTCAAAAAATCATCGATGGAGGGCTTTTTTGTTTGTAAGAGGCGTGTGCAAGCCAAATGATACTCAAGCTTTCTAGGACTCTGCTCAACCATAGATACAAAGACAAGACCATACTGGTCTTTGAACTTAACAGTAAGGAGATCTCCTTCTTCAAAATAAGGTTTACGTTTAGTTTTGGCTTTAGTGACCTTTAGAGGTCTAGGATTTTCAGTTTGCAACTGGATAGCAAGTTTATCCAAGACCTTTTGCCTTTGCTTCAAAGCCTTTGAATCTATTTCCAACCAAAATGGATCAGCCCCTTTTTTGATAAGCTCCAAGGTTTTATCTCTGATATCGTCTGTCAGGTGACCAATCTTCCACAGTGAGTAGGCAAGAGCAGTCCAATAAATTTCTGTAAAAAGTCTGTTTGACAGTAATCTTTCTCGCATCGAGGATATCCTTGATGATATTCGTCACATGTTCACAATCTCTATAGCGACCAACTACTTCATTGTAAATATCATAACCTTGATCACTGTCAATGATTTTAACGCCATCAATAGCCATTCTCAACTCCTAATGCTCAATCGACACCTTATTGATAAATCTCAAAAGCTTATTTAATCTTATGCTTTGTTCATTTTCTCTTGGAAAATATCTGTAAGAATTTGTTGCAATTCTTGAGCTTCCTTTTTCAGGAAGTTGGCCTTCTTGTTCAGCTACTGCATCAACTCCGGATACTCGAGCGATACTCTCTTAACAGTACGTGTAATGGCATGTTTTCTAACAAAAAATGGAATCCGTTTAATCATATCTTGAGGAATTAATGCGATAATCTTATTTTACAAGATAGGTTTTCCTGATTTCCATTTTCATGATAGATATTTCTCCTTAAGAAGCTAGATAGTGCTAGATGTTTCTCTTTACTGCTCAATCCGTCTACTCAAGCAGTGGCATACACTCATAAAGAACTTTGTTTGACTATTGAATATCTTCCATCGCTTCTTTCACATATTCTTCGACATCTTCAATCTCTACAAACAGCGGGTCTAAGTGGCATAAGAAGTGCCAATCTTCGGTGCCGCGTTTTCTGTAGAGAATCGCTTCGCCGTCTTCACTTCCGAAAAAGCTTCTGTCAACTTCATACCCTTTGTTTTCTAGGAATACTTTTGCCTTGCGGAAGTTTGCTTCTCGTGCTTCGACATAAGCTTTCACTTCATCGTTATTCACGACATATGCATCTACTTTTGTAGCTCCTTCGATCATTTTATCGTTTTTAACGGATAGATTCGAAATTTCTTTCCAAATAATGTCCACATTTTCCTCAGAATTAAACGAAAATCTAGATAAAGGGACAATATTTCCATTGAAGACAATCTCCATATAATCCGGTAGATTTTTTGGATTAAAATACTCCACATCAAAACTATCTTCTTTTTCTAAAGTATATCCCGGGATTTGCGCTACAAAGGCTCTTCCCTCTTCTAAAGAATCAAACACGACTAAATCTTTTGAATAATTGTTTTGGTACAATTCTAATAGATACATCATTAATCCTTTCAATATTTAGATAGAAGATAGTTTTTTAGCAAACTAATATACTCAACACGTGAGGATAGAGATTCAAGCATTCTTTTTACTAAATAGGATTGATTGCTAAAAATTTCACCAGCTTACCTCCTCTTGTCTCATCCTCAATTATAACACGTTTCCACTCACATATCAGATATTTATTATTGGACCAAATAACCTTTTTGAAATAGAAAACAAAGCTCACCAATTCATCAAGTCTATATTTTTTTATGAGATTCTTCATTAATGCTAAAAGATTTACAGTTTAAATTTTATTAAAACTCCTTGTTTATGACCTTACGTCATGATGTATAATAGGTATGAGGAGGTGGGTAATGATGGCTAAATATAGAGCAATTCCGGAAGGATTTATGACAGTTGGGGAACTTGCTAAGAAAATGGGCGTTACCATCCGTACTCTACAATATTACGATAAAGAGGGGCTACTTTCCCCATCGGCAGAAAGTGAGGGAGGTCGCAGGCTTTATACCGATAAAGATTTAGTGCTACTCCATCAGATTCTATCTTTAAAATCACTGGGCTTTTCTCTCAAGGATATAAAGGGGCGTTTGATCTCTTTGAAAACACCTGATGATGTTGCCAATGCTCTTACAGAGCAAGCAGATATTCTTCGTAAAAATATAGAGCAACTTAAGGATTCTTTAGTCGCAATAGAGCAGTTAAAGGCAGAAGTTTTACAAATACAGACGGTCAATTTTAAGAAGTATGCAGACATCATCGTCAATCTACAGATGAAGAATGACTCCTACTCTCTCATTAAGCGCTTTGATGATGATACGCTCGACCAGATACGCAGTCGATTTGACAAGAAAAAGCGGACTTGACTTTTATGGACAGATTGAACCGCCTAAGTGATCAAATCGTAGAGCTTCAAAAAGAAAACGTACCAGCTGAAAGCGAACAATGCCAACAGGTTGTGAAAGAATACTGGGGCTTGATTATGGAGTTTACAAATGGTGATATGAGCATGCTTCCGAAGTTGATGGAGATAGGGGAATATTGATACCGCCTCAAACGCTTGGGAAGAAAAAGCAAAAATCGTTAATGATTATTTAGGGACCTGCTTTACAAGTCTATTTTTTTCAAGGCTTGGAACCAATCCCTTGAGGAGGTAGAACCATGAAAAACGCAATAGAGGTTTCTGGATTAAAGAAAAGTTATGGTAGCAATATGGTTCTTAGAGGTCTCGATTTTCAAATCAAACAAGGAGAAATCTTTGCTCTGCTCGGAGTGAACGGAGCTGGTAAAACAACCACGCTTGAATGTATCGAAGGTCTGAGAAAATATGATGAAGGCACTATAATTGTAAACGGGAAAACCGGAATTCAACTACAGTCCTCCTCTCTACCCATCCACATCAAACCGATGGAAGCCATAAAGCTCTTTGCAAAATGGAATCATACATACATTGATGATGCTATGCTAAAGGCCCTTGGCATAAAAGAAATGAAGGAGTCGCAATACATAGAATTATCCACCGGTCAAAAAAGAAGATTACATCTTGCTCTTGCACTTATCAGTAATCCGGATATTATTTTTCTCGATGAACCGACAGCGGGACTTGATGTTGAAGGAAGACTATCCCTCCATGAACAAATCCGAAAGCTCAAATCACAGGGCAAGACAATTGTTTTGGCAAGCCACGATATGGCCGAAGTTGAAACCTTATGTGACCGCATTGCTATTTTGAATAGTGGAAAGATTGTCTTTTGTGGTACTCCTTCAGAACTGACAGACAGGTTGGGAAGAAAATATTTTCATCCATTTAAAGACCCAGGACGGAGAGAAATCTTTTGAAACAGATACGATCGAGGACACTTTGATTTCATTATTGGAAGAATGCAAACAGAAACATATCCAAATATTGGATATTAAGGTTGATCGTGGCACACTGGAGCAGCATTTCATCGAAATGGCAAGGAGGGATCGGAATGAAATGGATTCTTTATATAGCCCTAGCATTACAGTGGAAATTGGACATACGAAGTAAGTCTCTCTTGGTTACTTACTATATTGTACCGCTTATTTTCTTTCTTCTCATGGGTGGTATTTTTACTTCCGTTATGCCTGAAATGGGTAGTACACTCATACAGTCAATGATTGTCATGAGTGTTTCCATGGGGGCCTTTTCTCGGCTTTACCGCCTTCCTTGATTGAAACATACGGAAGCGACATAAAAAGATTTATAAAGCAAATGGTGTGCCTATTCACTTAGGATTGGTGACCATGGTTCTCTCTGCCTTTGTTCATTTGATAATGACCTGCATAGTGATCCTACTACTTGCTCCAATTTTTATTTAAAAGCAAGTCTACGAAATCAACTTCCCTATTCTTTCTCGCACTTGCCATCTACATTTTTCGTATCGTTGAGTATCGGAAGTATACTGGGCCTTACTGTTAATAATCAAGCAAAGCTGACCATGATAGCGCAACTTGTATTTTTACCCTCAATTATGCTCTCAGGAATCATGTTTCCTAGCAACTTACTACCTGATTTTCTTCAAGCAATCGGGCGTCTTTTTCCCAGCCTTTTGGGGATTCCGCTTGATGCTAGATCATGGTTTTGGTCTTGAAAATCTTTGGTATCTGATTCTTGTATCCTGTATCTCAGTAATGACTTGTATCCTCCTCTTGAATCAGCAAAAATCTAACTAGGTGCCTGAATAAATCCATAGCAACATTAACTATAAAGCAAAAAGCGACGAGATTGTTACTTATCTCGTCGCTTTTGCTGTTTTTAGTTATTTTTATCTAGTCTCTGTTATGTTATTGAAACTTCTTGCTCCCATCGGCTAAGCACATCTTTTAAAGGATCATCTAGATAGGTATATGCTTTATCCTTAATCCAATCAGGGAATACCATATGCGGCCTCTGCTATACTCCCTGTGATGGCAGCAGAGTATCACTGTCCCTCCCAAGAGAGATGGCATTTGAATTGCATCTTCAAAATCTGTACTTTCAAGAAAGGCAATGATGGCCTGAGGTACTGTATCCTGGCAAGTTTCATTAAAATGATAAGTAGGACGAATGTCATCGAGTGATTGAGAAAGGTTATATCCGTACTCTTCCTCTATGTATTCCCTGATGCGTCTCTTACACTCTGTAGGGATGATCATTGATTGGTTGCTCATAGTCGCCACTATAGCCTCCAAAGTAATAGCGACACAGAAAGATAGCATCAGACGTCGCCATAGCTCCTTTGACACCCTCTGGATGGTTATGAGTCACCTCTGCAGAAAGACGTGCAAGAGCTCTTCTGGACGGCCAGGCTCCCTGTTCGTGCACAGAAAACTACAATCCATGGTCCAGGCACATGGAGAAACACGCATTGCTGAGCCATTGCCAAAGCTATTATAAGGTTCTCGATCATCGCCATCAATCCCATTCCCAAATCTTGCACCGTAACCCAGCATCGGGATACATCCTACCATATTTTTTCATGGCATCAATAAAGTCATCCTTCTGACCACCGTTCATGATGGCTTCAGCAACAGCACAGGTCATAACCGTATCGTCCGTGAAAAAACAATCCTCACGAAATAATGAAAAGTCTTTCGTTTTAATATTGCTCCATTCGTAAACAGAACCTACAATGTCTCCTACTATTGCCCCTAGCATAAGATTCCTCCTTACAGCATATCAAATTTTCAATGGGTCACTATTTAAAAACGGCTCAACCAAATCAATCCATTCTTGAGGTAGATAAGCTGATAAATAGCCATGGTTATAGCCCTTTGCTTCATAAAGGATCGTGTTAGGATGTAGCTGCTGAAATACTTTCGCTGATGCTTTCACACAGTTCAATTCTTTTTCACCGTAGATATACAGAACCTGGGCCTTGCTAGCAGAAATCGTATCCTTGAGCTTGTAACGCCCCATATAAGTTTTGTAAATGGTCACCAATGTTTTGATAGGTGTCCTTGGCAGATCCTCTAAATAATAAGCTTTTATTTCCTCTGGATAAGCCAGTTTAGGATAGAGTTTGTTCATCATGCTTAATTGAAGTTTGCAAGAGAATTTTACTGAACATCAGTTTACTAAATAGTGATACTAGAAAGATGCTGATTTTAGCTAACCTTGGTTGAGGAATACAGAGGCTTCCGTCTATGATGGCCTTCTCAGCAATTTCGCTGTCTAAGGACAAAAGCTCCATAGCAATTTGACCTCCAAGCGAAACACCACCAATCGCAAACAACTTCCCGCCACAGTGTTCTTTGATATAGTCTAGGATCTCCAAAGCAGAATCTTCCGTAGAAACATAATCAAGTTGATATTCTTCGCCGTGGCCATTCAAAGTAGGTAAAATAACACGGTATTCTTCTGATAAGATCCGTGCTTGGCGAAGATAATTCCACCAAGAACTGCCACCGCCATGTATCAGCAAGATAGGAGGCAAATTCTTATCACCAAATTCATGGAATTTCATGTTTAAACTCCTTACTGTGGGATTTTCACTAGATACATCCATATTAAATCATTTTGAACAAGCAGTGATACTGCCTCAACATGTGATGCTAGCAAACATCTATATTATCGAACGAAAAGTGACTAGTATGGCTTTGTTATTATATGATTGAACGAATTTATCACTTTAAGAAATGTAAAAACCACCGATAAGTCTTCATCAGATTCATGTGGTTTCCAAGCTACATTAAAACCGTAGCTATAGCTCCAATCTGGATGCCAGTCCCTTATAATATGGGACACGACTGTATTTGCCAAGTGTCACTTCATCCTCCTCTGATGATTCCTGACAGGTTATCCCAAACTGGATACCATCAAGTTCCCAGTAATTTCCCCAAACATATTCATAAGAAATGACATCAACCCAGCGGGAAGCGTCAATCTCAAAGTCGGTACATAACTTTAACGATTGGAAAGTACTATAGTGCATATTGTAAGGTTTGATATGTATAGCGCAGTCAACGTGATACTTTTCATAATTGGTATTCAATAGGATAACCTTCATTGGAATGGGAACGCCATTCAGTTCCAACCACCAGTATCCAAGTTTATTGTGCAAAATATCAAAATATTCGTCTGTTGCTACTGATTTAGAAAAATCATTTATTTGCAAACATCGACCTGACCTTAATAATTCAGCTGCAATCTCTCTTGCTTTCCCTTTATCAAAATCAGAGTAACGCTTAATCACACGCTTTAACTTGTCAATTGGATATGAGATGTCTTTTTGCGAAGCCTGATATATCTTCACAACATGAGCAATCTTTTCAACGTCGTTGATTCCAACAGGTACAACCACAAAATGGTCTTCCCTGATTGATTCATCCTCACAAATATAGATGTATTCCTCACCAAACTCTGAAAAAGTGACTGATGCAACTCTGTAAACTATATCTGATGAATTTGAATCAGTTTTCTTGATCAGATAGCTCCTTCTCTTTTACTATCTAAATCTATCCACTTATAGAAAGTATAACGATTTGGATTCTCATCCTCACCGAATACCATCAAGCTATGACAATTTGGACATTGCCAGCATAGTACGAAGCATCAGTAATATCATAATAATCAATCTTATTATTTTCATCTGCGGTATCCGTTATCTCTTCCCATAACTCATCCGAGAATACCGAAAAAGCATTCTGGTCTGGGGCAGCATGGTCATTCATTGGATATCCGCATTGACAAGTCCACTTACCCATAATAAAACTCCTACAGCTAGTAACAAATCATACCGTTTATCGTTTTAGCCTATTATACCACGAAACAACACAAAAAACTGCAACCTTTCGATTGCAGTTTCCTACAAAGTCAACTTTCTCTTCCTTCAAGGAAAGTTACAGGAATCTGCCCACTTCCTGAGATTGTGATGTTGTCGAGAAATTGGCACATGATATTCCTGTCAAAATAACTACTCAACTTGACCAAAATCCTATCCAGTTTACCATCTCTACAATCCTATATCAGTCGGTAAAAGGCATCACCACACTATGCAGTTCTCTGTTACCGTATCGTTTCGTCTGTTTCCCTCCTCATTCTATGAGACCTATACCCCATGATACCTTCTCGACCTTCGGTTTCACCTTGTCGCATGGGCGGATCATCTTTCTTTTCTAGGAAATCAAGGAAATAAGGCGACTTGGCTGAGATATGGTTAATCATGAAATCAAACATGAGGTAGTAGTCTTGACTGAGTGCCTCAATATCGCTCCAATCTCCAAAACCCTCATCAACCTTGGTATAGTCCACGGGTGCAAACCCGCGGTCGCCTGACGATGGAAAGAAGGGAAGAATGTGGACACCACCGACCACATCTTTCAAAGGACCTTCTAAGACCTGCTTCAAGTCTTTCAGATTTTTTCCAAGACTGTCTGAATAGGTAATTAACATTGCTTAATTTTTACTTTCATAACTTGCTCTATTTACCTTCCTCAAAGCGTTTATAGACTGCTATAAATTCCTCAGCAATCGTTCGAAAACCTTCTGCACTCAATAACTGATCCTCAGCGTGCATCAGAATTAGACCTGTTTGGTTTAATTCTCATTCATTTCTTTTGTCAAAAGTGAGTGGTGAGCATTGTGTCCCTGTACAAATGCTTCTTCGCCTTGTTTAATTCTATCTTTAGCCTGCTCAAATTCACCCTGCTTAGCCAATTGAATAGCATCGATGTACATAGATTTTGCTGTTCCTACATAGGTGATAATTTGAAAACACACTTCGAGTACTTTTTCGTCCATTTTAATGCCTCTCTTACCAATCTTCGTCTTCTAAATCGCTTGTTTCTTGTATTTCAGCTTGTAAAGCTTGTTTATCCATCTGTTTAATAAACGGATAATAAACAAAGAAAGACATAACCAAAATAAGTGTTTGCAACAAGGCTGTTTTCCAACCACCGATGATAAATCCTGAAATAATTGGAGGACAAGTCCACGGAACTTGAACGGCACCATACATAGGTGTCAGTCCAAAATAAATCGCTGAATACTGGATGATACAAGATAAAATAGGCGTTAATATAAAGGGAATTGCTAAAACTGGATTCATTACAATCGGCAAACCAAAGAGCACCGGCTCATTGATATTAAAGATGGCTGGAACCATTTCAAGACGTCCAAGAATTTTTAGTTGTTTTGATTTTGCAAATGCAACCATGTAAACTACCAAACCAATCGTAATCCCGGCACCTGTAACATTGATAAATTGATCAAAAAATTGAATCGTCACAATATGACCACCATTGGCTAGATTTAATTCAAGGCCCTTATCTAAAATGGCTTGGTTTTCCAAAGCATTCGCCTGTAGCAAGCCACTCATGATGCCACCAACTACAGTTGAGCCGTGCACCCCAAACATCCATAAGAATGGTACAAGGAAACACATAAGCACCGCACCAAACAATGAGTCAGTCAAGCCTTGCATTGGTGTTTGAATAAGATTATAAATCACTTCAATCGTTGTGACCTTAAACAATTGTTCAACAAGTCCGACAAAGATCGTTGCCGCTGTGATGATAACAGTAGCAGGAATCAAGGCTGAAAATGCGTTGGCTACACCAGTTGGTACGCCATCTGGCATTTTGATTTTGATATTTTTCTTCAAAAACCAAGAATAGCTTGCTCCTACAATCAAACCAACGATAATGGCACCAATCATCCCTTTCCCGGAAGTCCAATCCTTCAGAATAATGTTACCAACTACATCCCCATTTTTAGAAATCAAACTGGAGGGCTGGATTAGCAAGAAAACTGCTAAGGCAATGACACCTGCCCCAAGCGGCTCCTGTTTTTCTAGCTTAGCATAGGTATACGCAATCCCAATGACTGTTACAATCGCACTGATATTAAAGGTCGCACCAATTGCTTGATTGAGAACAGGGGTAATACCACTAGTTTCTAACATCGTTGCTAGAGCTGGAACTGGAAAATTGGCCAAGATAAGAAAGATGGAGCCAACAATCAACAATGGCATAGAGAAAACAATACCATCTTTTATCGCTGTTACACCTTTGGTATTGACAAAGGCCATCATCCGATCAACAAACTTTTTAATTAGTTTATCCTTCATCATCTTCTCCTTATTTTTTTCATCATGTAAGCTTGTTTAAGAACTGCCATACCGTTTACAGTGCCATAATCAGCCATTGCAATCACTTCTACAGGAACATTGTGAGAAGCACAAATTTCTTTTGCTTTTTCAAGTTGGAAACCAACCTGTGGGCCTAATAGAGCCACATCAATATCTCCAACTCTTTGTTCCAATTCACTGATGGAATAAGCTGCAATTGTTGCATCTTTCCCTTTTTTCTGAGCCGCTTCTTTCATACGCTCAACCAAAATACTTGTTGACATACCTGCTGCACAAAACAATCCAATATTCATTTTAATTACTCCTTATAATTCGTTTCCATTTGATGTAATCACTTTTTGATACCATGTAAAGGAATCTTTCTTCATTCGTTGCAAAGTTCCTTCGCCATTATTATTCTTATCGACATAGATAAGCCATAACGCTTCTCCATTTCACCTGTACCAGCACTAACAATATCGATACAGCCCCAAGGGGTATAACCAATGACATTTACGCCATCTTCTTCAATCGCTAACATCATTTGTTCAATGTGTTGTTTGAGGTAATCAATGCGGTAAGAATCATGGATTCCATCAGGCTCTACCTTATCATAAGCACCGAATCCATTTTCAACTATAAAAAGCGGACAGTGATAGCGATCGTATAAAAGATTTAAGCTATAGCGTAATCCCTCAGGGTCAATCTGCCAACCCCAATCGCTTGATTCAATATAGGGATTTTTCTTAGTATAAACATCTTTGAAAAGCTCTTCTGTTTCCTCAGATGCTGTAGCAGTCACTGTATCACTCATATAGTAACTCAAGCCAATATAATCTACACAACCTTCTTTTAGAGTTTCTAGATCTTCTGGTAAAATATCCAGTTTGATATTATTTTTTCGACAAAAGGCCTCGATATAGTAAGGACGCTCTCCAAAAACATGAAGATCTCCATAGTGAAATAAACGATGCTCCATTGCCTTCTGGCTAGCAAGTATATCTTTTGTATGACATGTATTCGGGTAAAATGGTACCATTGCCAGCATACAACCAATTTTGAAATTTTTATTGATTTTCCGACCTAATTGTGAACAACTTTTTGCAGAAGCCACTGACTGATAATGGATAACCTGCTGTAGTACCTCAACTGGATTTTCATCTTCTTGATAAATGACACCAGAATTAGTCCATGAGCACCAAGGAACATTAATTGCACCTTGATTATTGATCTCGTTAAAGGTCATCCAATACTTAACTTTGTCCTTATATCGTTCCATGACGACTTCCGCAAAACGAACAAAGAAATCAATCAACTTGCGATTACGCCAAGCACCATACTTAGTAACTAGATGATAGGGCATTTCAAAGTGACTGAGTGTGATGACCGGTTCAATTTGATGAGCTAGCAGCTGATCAAATAAATCATCAAAATTTCAACCTTCTTCGTTAGGTTCTTCTTCATCTCCATTTGGGAAGATACGAGTCCAGGCAATCGAAGTTCGAAAACACTTAAATCCCATCTCAGCGAATAATTGTATATCGTCCTTATAGGTTCTGTAAAAATCTATTGCATCATGATTCGGATAATATTCGTCAGGTAAGACGCCATCAGTAATCTGTCGAGAGTGGCTAGCACTTCCAACCGTCATCACATCGGCTATCGAAATGCCTTTTCCACCTTTATCATACCCTCCTTCAATTTGGTGAGCAGCAGCACTTTGCCCCATAAAAAAGCCTTCTGGTATTTTTGCCATTTTACCTATCCTTTCTGTATTTTGTACTAGCGCTATGAACAAGTCTATTTTATAACATACTGTACCTGCTGACAATAGATATTGAGATAGAAAATATATGTACAGTCGAACAATATTTGTTACATAAAAACAAGAGTTTTCACTCCTATAAATAAACTTGGTAACGTAAGGATTCTAAAAATAGACAACTGGAATCTGAGTGGTCAAGTAGTGGAACGTAGCGAGGAATCTGCGTAGGCAACTGGCATAAAAGTAGGATAAATTTATATCCGATAGCTGTGATAAAGTGGAAATATCTGTATTTGTCAGACTAACAATCTTAGCATTTCTTTCTTTGAATCCCTGTACCAGAGTTAGAACTTCTTCTGTCTCACCGCTGACACTTAGAGCAATAACCAAAACATCCTCCAAATTAGAATGATGCAATTTCAGAGAATAAAATGGGTTAGTACAGCAGCTAAGAATACCGATTCCAGAAAAAAGATATGAGCCATATTCTGCCAAACTTAGACTAGTACCCACCCCTAAAAAGATAACTTGTTTGGCTTGAACGATCAAGTCTGCTATCTCTGATAGTTGTTTTTTTAAAGCTTCATCTTGGACACTAGTCTGTAAAAATTGTATTGCTGGAATATCAATAGGAAAGTAGTGACGATGTTTATTTTCCTTATCTTCCGACCTTGACAAGGCATATTTTAAATCATTGTAGCTATCAAATCCCATCTTTTTCGCAAAACGAATGATGGTTGTTGTCGATAGATTTATAGATGTCGATAGCTCTCTGATAGTCATCGTGCAACTTTATCTATGTTTGCAATATAAAATTATACACGCTTAATTCACTATTATTTAGCCCTTTTGCTTTATGATAATCAAATAAATTCATAGACACCCTTATGCTTTTGTAGTATATAGTTGTTTCATTAACATTTCAATAATGAGAATAACAGGTACCTGCGTCGTAATATTAAACCCATTTAAAAATAATTGAGGAACATGATAGGTTATGGAGCAATCAGATAGCCTTGACAATGTTGATTCCAATGTATTTGTGATGGCAATAACTGGACAACCTTTTTCCTTTAATTTTTGTACAATTTTCAATGTTTGAGAAGTCTCACCAGATTCGGATAAGGCAATGACACAAGTTTTTTCCATACTGTTTTGTAGCACTGGTTGCCAAGGATCTTCAATACACATACTAAATTTGCCAATATTTGAAAAATAGCGCGCTCCATATCGACCTAAAGTTCCAGAGGAACCAATTCCGACAAAAACAATCTGTTCAACGTTCTTTAAGATTGCCACAGCCTCCATAATCAGCTGCAAAAAAGTATCTTGCTCAGTATAATCAATGAATAGCTTCAAAGAATTATTGTCTTGATTGTTTAAAATAATTTGCTCATTTTTTAAATATTCTTTATAAGCAATCTTAAAATGGCTATATCCATCAAATCCTAGATGCTTGCAAAATCGTTGTACGGTTCCAACTGATACATGTGCAAGTTGGGCCAATTCCTTGATTGTCATAGAGGATATATTTTCATTTTTCTAAAAATAGTTGTATAAATAGCATTTTTCTAAGTCGTTAAAACTTGCTACAACCTCATAACTAAACATATAATCCCTTTTTCTATCTCTATTGATTTGCTTACAATGTAACAAAAAACTAATAACCAAAGTGTTCTACACTAAAATAATGGAGAGCATAATGGCTATAAAACCAAGTCAGCATTAAAATCTATTAGAAAACCAGACGAATCAGATTTGTCTAACGAGACATGGTTAAGAGAAAATACTTTAAAACAGTATTGCCTTATGTTCTAGATTATATCATATTTTTGAGCATACTTTGAGTATTGTTAGTTTATTGACTTAAAAGAAACATAACAAGAGCTTATCTCTATTAAATTGTCTCAATTTCAATCGTCCATTCTGGAGATATGTAAGGTGGGGACGTTTCTATTCCCATAAACTCCTTGTCAATGGAAACAAACACGTACCCACAGGGTAAATGGAAATAGAAACTGATAATTTCTAGCTATCACTTCTATTCATTCCAAAAATTTTCTCACTCTGATACTTCCCCACGCCAATACAAAAAGCCTTGCAATCAAGGCTTTTCAAACTCCCTTGCGTTCAAAGGTTTCTAGGTTTTTACGAGCAGAGCAACACACTCCACGTGATGCGTTAGGACTCAAAAGGTTTGAAACCTTTTGAGGATTAACTACGTTTCACTAACAAACTTACACACTCAACATAGTGCTGAGAGCTTTTTCATACTCAATAGACGAAAGGGTGTGAAAATGATTTTTAAATGATACTGTGGAACGGAA
>BNJU01003608.1_pt1 | contig 72302 bp, 93 predicted proteins | sample 8539281 | NCBI WGS metagenome assembly BNJU01 (sample SAMD00202456, study PRJDB9452) | human saliva metagenome | isolation source: human saliva | place: Japan | reverse complement strand
ATGATGTGCCTGTATGAGCTGGTGAACCAGCATCCAGAGTTACTGAAGGGCAGGCATAAATCAACTATATGTCTGCTTTGAAAACAATTGCAATCGCATCTAGACTACATCCGTAAACAGGAAAAGTCACAAGCGCCGTTTCGACAAGAGCCTTATGGGGTGAGCGAAATCGATCATCGCCCTGGAGAAAAAAGTACTGAGACTGGATGATTACTGTCTCTTTCATAGGCTTCTAAGGTACAAGAACGAAGTCAGAGTGAAAAAACAAGAACAACTTGACAGTGTGGGAGGAGAATATTTCAAAGGACGCAGGCACTTCTAGGAGAATTAAAGTGGTGACTGGTGATTTAGATAAACAAGAAAATGAGCAAAAAGTTCTTGACAAAGTTTTGAAAAGTAGGTATAATAGAAAGAGTTGACAAGCTCAGGTCCCGTTGGTCAAGGGTTAAGACACCGCCTTTTCACAGCAGTAACACGGGTTCAATCCGTACGGACTATGGGTGATTGTATGTGAGGGATGAAAAAGAGTAAAAAAAGGTTTCAAAAGTGTTGACATAAGGTCAGCAGCTGTGATATACTAATATAGTTGTCGCTTGAGAGAGAAAGAGTGACAAGACTGACTGAAAACTGAACAAGACAGACAATGTGGGGCACACAACAAAGGTTATAGTACTGAACAATGAAAAAACAATAATAAATCTATCGGTGACAGAAATGGTGAACTCAAACTTTTAATGAGGTTGATCCTGGCTCAGGACGAACGCTGGCGTGCCCTATCCGTACCAGCCGAGAACCCAGCTAGAAGGAGGAGCTTGCTTCTCCGGATGAGTTGCGAACAATTGTGAGTAACGCGTGGTAACCTGCCACAATGACGGGGATAACTATTGGAAACGATAGCTAATACCGCATAATAGCAGTTATTGCGTAACTGTTGAGGATGCAATTGCACCACTACCAGATGGACCTGCGTTGTATTAGCTGGTGGTGGGTAACGGCTCACCAGGCGACGATACATAATGACCTGAAGGGTGATCGTACACTGGGACTGAGACGTACGAACTCCTACAGGAGGCAGCAGTAGAAATCTTCGGCAATGGACGGAAGTCTGACGAGCAACGCGCGTGGTGAAAAGGTTTCCGGATCGTAAGCTCTGTTGTAAGAGAAGAACGAGTGTGAGAGAGTGGAAAGTTCACACTGTGACGGTATCTTACCCGAAAAGGGACGGCCCAACTTCGTGCCAGCAACCGCATTATGCAGCGGGTCCCGAGCATGTCCGGATTTATTGAGCGTAAAAGCGCAGAGCGGTTAGATAAGTCTGAAGTTAAAAAACGAGCAACATAGTACGCTTTGAAACTGTTTAACTTGAGTGAGAGATGGAACCATGTGTAGCGGTGAAATGCGTAGATATGTGGAGGAACACCGGTGGCAAAAGCAGCTCTCAGCTTGTAACTTGACGCTGAGCTCAAGAAAGCGTGGGGGAGCAAGCAGGATTAGATACCCTGGTAGTCCACGCCGTAAACGATGAGTGTGGAGCCCTTTCGGGGTTTAGTGCAATAACGCATTAAGCACTCACTTACAGGAGTACGACCGCGAGTTGAAACTCAAAAGAATTGACGGTACACTGAAGCGGTGGAGCATGGTTTTAATTCGAGCAACGCGAAGAACCTACCAGATATGACATCCTCTGACCGCTCTAGAATGAGTTTTCCTTCGGGACAGAGTGACAGGTGGTGCATGGTTAATAAATCGCTCGGTAATAGATCAGATGTTGGGTTAGAATCCGCAACGAGCGCAACCTATTATTGGTGCTGCATCATTCAGTTGAGCACTCTAGCGAGTTGCCGGTAATAAACCGGAGGAAGGTGAGATGACGTCAAATGTCATACCCCTTGACTACACGTGCTACAATGGCTGGTACAACGAGTCGCAAATAAGTGACGACAAACTATCTCTTAAAGCCAGTCTCAGTTCGGATTGTGGCTGCAACTCGCCACCCCCCATGAAGTCGGAATCGCTAGTAATCGCGGATCAGCACGCCGCGGTGAATACGTTCCAGGCATGCACACCCGTCACACCACGAGAGTTTGTAACGAAGTCGGTGAGGTAACCTTGCAAGACCAGCAACCTGGGTGGGGACTAGATGATTCAGGGTGAAGTGCAACAAGGTGAGCCGTATCGGAAGGTGCGGCTGGATCACCTCCTTTCTGGATAAGGAACTGGTGTTGTCTTGAGAGGTCTTGGGCCTTAGCTCAGCTAGGAGAGCGCCTGCTTTTGCACCGCAGGAGGTCAGCGGTTCAGCCCACTAGGCTCGTTGGTGAGAGAGATCACAAGTAATGCACATTAATTGAATATCTATATCAAATGATGACAGAAAATAAACAAAACATGTAGTATTAAAGGGACACTGACTGAAAGGTCAGTAAGGTTAAGTTAATAAGGGCGGTGGATGCCCAGCACTAGGAATGAAAGGACGTGACAAACGACGATATGCCTTGGTAGCTGTCGTAAGCGATCAGGGATTTCGAATGGGGAACCAACAGGTACTGTTACCCTTATCTATTAAGGATGTGAGGAGAAGACGCGGTGAACTACAAACATCTAAAAGTAGCTGCGGGAAGAAAGCAAGCGATTGCCTTGTGGCGGCGGAAGAGCGAGAGCAGCAGGAGGGCAAACCGAAGTTTACTCTTCGGGTTGTAGAACTGCAATGTGGACTCAAAGATTATGAAAGAATGGTTGGGAAGATCGGCCAAAGAGGTAACAGCCTCCGTATTTATGGTCTTGTACCTGGTATCCTGAAGTGCAGCGGGTTTGAGGAAATCCCGTCGGAATCTGGGACCATCTCCAACCTAAATACTCCCTAGTGACCGATGGTGAACCAGTACCGTGAGGAAGGTGAAAAGCTTGCAGGAGGGAAAATAGAACCTGAAACCGTGTGCCTGGCAAGTTTCGAGCCCGTTAATGCGGGTGCAGGAAGCATACCTGCAGAATGAGCCGAGCGAGTTACGATATGATGCGAGGTTAAGTTGAAGAGACAGACGCGAAACCGAGTCTGAATAGGGCGTTTAGTAATCATGTGGAGACCGAAACCATATGACCTGCCCATGAGCAGGTTGAAGGTGATGAACCGCATTCAGGACCGGAACAGAGCACGTTGAAAAGATAGCGGATGACTTAATGGTGTGGAGGGGGTCAAACGAACGGAGATAGCTGGTTCTCTCCAGGTAACTTAAGGGCTGGCGTCGACATAAAAGATTCTTGGTGAAACACTGTTTGGGTGAGGGGTCCATCTGGTCTCCAATCTCAGATCGCTTTCAAGACCATGAAAATGGGGTGGTCAGCCAGTCAGACTGCGAGTGCTAAGATCCGTAGTCGGAGGAAACAGCCCAGACCACCCAGCTAAGGTCCCAAAATAATTGTTAAGTGGAAAAGTTGGGTTGCACAACCAACTAGGATGTTAGCTTAGAAGCAGCTATTCATTCAAAAGTGCGTAATAGCTCACTAGTCAGTGACCCTGCGCCGAAAATGTACCAGGCCGACAATTTACAAGCATGGATACCTTTGGGTATGGTAGGAGAGCGTTCTATGTGATGAAGGTGGCGCAATGATGTGGGACGCATAAGTGAGAATGCCGGTATGAGTAGCGAAGACGGGTGGTACTGTCACCGTAAGACTGGGTTACCTACGCGTTACTCACCGTTCGCAACTCATCCGGGCCAGCTCCTCCTTCAACGTTCTGCCGTATATTAGGCACGCCTGTGTTCATCCACAGCGACCCAGGATCTAACTCTATTAGTTGGTTCTCTGTTTCATCTTAATAATTCTGTACACCGTGATTCATTAGTTTCTAAGGTCTTTCTCAATATATATATTTACCATGCAGTCCCAGGCCGTGGTCTGTGTGGTTATTTCAGTCAGTGCCTCAGCCTTGTGGTGCTGGCTCGCGGGTGTCATCGTCTTTTCTCTTTCGTGATGACTGGTTCGCTCCTCTCTTGAGCTCTTTTGTCGAGCAGCGCTTGACTTTCATTTACGGATGTAGTCTGGAATACGGTGCCGTTGTTTAAAAGCAGACATGGTAGTTGACGGCGCTCGCCCTCTAGTAACTCTGGATACTGGTTCACCTAACTCATACAGGCTATCATCCCCTAGTCCCGTCTCTTTCCCGATGTAAATGGTGATGCTGCGACGCATTTTAATCCACTTTCTTCGTATAGTTCTTTCAGATTCATAGACCTCTCCTTTCTGCATTTAGTTTAGCAGAAAGGATCCAGCCTTTATCTACTTCTCCTCTTCTGTACTTCTCGTTGCCTCAACTGCATACAAAAAGAGAGGCATGGCCTCTCTGGGTTATTTTTCTTCACTCATTTTTGATTTTACTTCATCATAAGATAGGGCGTGTGATTCCTCTTCTACTGTCTCAGGCATTTTTCCTGTTTCGTAAAGAGATTTAATTTGAGTACTATCCAATGTTTCGTATTTCAACAATGCCTCTGCAATCAGTTTGTGGGGTTCACGATTTGATTGAATAATTTCAGCAGCTTTATTCCGTGCTTCATTTAATAATGAACGAACTTCCTCATCAATCTCATAGGCTGTTTGCTCTGAAATTGATTTTTGAGGACTTTGTGCACCAAACATAGCATGATTACCTTCATATTGAACTGGGCCAAGTTTTTCACTCATACCGTATTCAGTGACCATTGCACGCGCCATCTGTGTAGCTTGTTCAAAGTCATTTGAAGCTCCTGTCGTTTGGACATTAAAGATAATCTCTTCAGCTACACGACCACCCATCAAACCTGCCAATTGCTCTTTCATATCTTCTTTAGAAAGAAGCATTTGATCTTCTTTAGGAAGTGCAATCATGTATCCGCCTGCACGTCCACGTGGCACGATGGTCACTTTATGAACAACACGAGCATTTGACAAGACTAAACCAACAATTGTATGTCCAGCCTCGTGATATGCAACCAATTCACGTTCTCTTTGTGATACTGTTTTATCTTTCTTAGATGGACCAGCAATCACTCTGTCCTCTGCCTCATCAATATCTGAAGCATCAATGACTGACTTGTTGCGACGGGCTGCAACCAAGGCTGCCTCATTTAGAACATTTTCTAAGTCAGCTCCCACAAATCCTGGGGTTTGTTGGGCAACTAGTTTCAAATCAACATCGTCTGCTAGAGGTTTGTTTTTAGCGTGAACTTTCAAAATTGCTTCACGACCTTTAACATCAGGACGACCAACCAAGACTTTTCTATCGAAACGTCCTGGACGGAGAAGAGCTGGATCTAGAACATCTGAACGGTTCGTTGCAGCGATAACGATGATTCCTTCATTTCCCTCAAAACCATCCATCTCAATTAAGAGTTGGTTCAAGGTTTGCTCACGTTCATCATTTCCTCCGCCGAGTCCGACACCACGTTGGCGACCAACAGCATCAATTTCATCGATAAAGATGATGGCTGGCGCTGCTTTTTTTTTGCATCCTCAAAAAGAGAACGAACACGGCTTGCACCAACTCCGACAAACATTTCTACAAAGTCAGATCCTGAGATGCTAAAGAATGGAACTCCTGCTTCTCCAGCAACTGCCTTAGCAAGTAAGGTTTTACCTGTCCCGGGAGGCCCCTCCAAAAGAACACCCGCAGGAATACGCGCACCAAGCTTTGTAAATCGTTTTGGATCTTTTAGGAATTCAACAACTTCGACTAATTCTTGTTTTTCTTCCTCGGCACCTGCAACATCTGAGAAATCGTACCTTGATATCTTCTTTGTTAGCAGCTTTGGCCTTGCTACGTCCAAAACTCATTGGATTTCTACTATTATTTCCTCCCATATTTCCCATCATAGAGAATAGGAAGAAGAAGAGAATAGCAAATGGCACAACAGAAACAAGGATATTGATCCACATGCCACTTGAACTCTCATGTTTGACTGTAACCTCAGCCTGATGTTCAGAAGCAAGTTTTTGCAATTCTGCAACTGTTGAATCCGACGGAAGAATGGTACTTGAGAATCTTTCTACTTTTGTGGCAGTAGGAGTGAAAAATTGAATCCCTGTTTCTTCTTTACTAGTCTTAGGATTTTTATAAACACCAGACACCTCAATGATGCTACCATTTGGCTGATAGGTCAATTCTTTTACATTGTCTGCTGTAATTTCTTTTACCAGTTCTGTATAGTTAATTTTTTCGCTTCGTCCAGCAGTATTTCCAGAGTAAAAATACTGGAATCCTGTCACTAGGAAGAAGATAATTAACAAGTAGAGAAATGGATTTCTAACTAAACCATTATTTTGTTTTTTCATTAAAGATAGATCTTTCTAATTTGAATAAACTTCCTCTTTCAACACTCCAACATAAGGAAGATTACGATAATTTTCTTTGTAGTCCAAACCATATCCTACTACAAACTCATTTGGAATAGTAAAGCAAGTATAATCCGCTTCAATTTCAACAACACGTCCCTCTGGTTTGTCCAACAAAGTCGCGATTTTAACCGAAGCTGCTTCTCTTGCAATAAACATATCTTTCAAATTCTTCAAAGTTTGACCTGTATCGATGATATCTTCTACAAATAGAATATGTCTTCCCTTGATATCTTGAGTTACATCTTGCTTGATATTGATCACACCACTGCTTGCAGTTCCACCATGGTAACTAGATACCATCATGAAGTCCATCTCAATATGCGTATCAATATGTTTGACCAATTCAGCCATAAAAGGAATTGATCCTTTCAAAATTCCAACAAGAATTGGATTTTTCCCCTCATATTCTTTTGTTAGTTGCGCACCTAGCTTTTTAGCTGCTTCTGTAATTTCATCATGTGAAACGAGGATTTTTTTAATATCGTGTTCTAACATCTTTTTACCTATCTATTTTTTCTATATAAAGTACAGTGTTCATTATATCATTTTTCGTGTTTTTACTCAAATCACTGATAGCAATTCCCAAAATTGAGACAATTTCTCCAAATTGCTCAATAATAGGGGTTGTTTTTCGTTTTTCAATAGGGATTTTCAAATCTATAAACAAACGTCTCAGTTTCTTTCGATGCCCATTCAGGATAAGAACATCGCCAGGTTTTCGACATCTAATATGTACAGGTGTTTCTCGTGAAAACCGTTACTTTTTGAACAGCGTCCCCTTCAATAGGGATACCAAAAGAAAATAAATAGCCCATATATCGAACTTGATTTTGATAGTGTAACACAAGTTCATCTTTCTTTTCATCGGCCTGAGGACTGATTTTACAAACTCGAAAATATTGATACTCTTTTATCAATTCATAGCCATTTTTCAGTGAGTGACGATACTGACTTTTAGTTGCTAAAATCTGTCGAACTTCTGCAAACTGAGCCTTTGTCAGATTTAAGTCTGGAAATTGATTAAGATAGTTCTGGAGCAAAACTCCTTGAGTTTGTTGAGAGTATGAAAAGAGCTCATTCAAATCTTCCACATCAATCTGTTTAGAAAGCTCCGTTATTGTTGCTTGGTAATCTGAAATTTCCCTTCCTAAATCTAAAAGAGCGGATTTAAGACGAGGATTTTCTTTTTCAAGTTCTGGTAAATACCTATTTCGAATACGATTGCGAAAATAGGTATTTTCCTGATTTGTTTGATCTTCGAAATGAAAAATTGGTGGAAAATCCTTTTTATGAAAATGCAACAAGGGACGGATGATTTCAATATCATCAACTACTTGACTTTCTTTTATTCCTGTTAAATGACGTAGCCGACTTCCTCGAATCAAGCGCATCAAAATCGTTTCAACCTGATCATCTGCATGGTGGGCAGTGACCATGGCAGTTGCTCCAACCTCTTTCATGATTTTTCTAAAAAAATCATAACGAAACTCTCGAGCACGCGCCTCTGAAAAGTCTCCTGAAAAACTTGTGATATAAATAGGAAGTCCAGCTGCATCAGCTAACTTCCTTAGTTCATTTTCCTCCCAGTCAGACTCACTTCTCTGCTTGTGATTGACATGTGCTACAATCAGCTCAATTTCCAACTCATTTTGATAAGTAGACAAGAGATGGAATAAAAACATCGAATCCAATCCACCAGACAGAGCTAATACGACCTTAGAGTGTTTTTTGAAATACTCTTTTTGGAGAAAATGATTTAAAAAATCCCGGTCCCTCATTTTAGAACCTCATAGACATCCTTGGCTATCTTAGCAATGGTATCATAATCAGAATTTTTAGTGAAAATAGAGAGAATGAAAGGTGAGTCTGTAAAGACAATGGCAGTATCATGTTTGAACTCGTCAGCATCTCCAATTTTATGAGCTACCTTAACCGAAACACCTTTCGCAATTCGTTGGTTATCAAAATTCGTCTTACTTAGAGACTCTAGTACAAAGCCATTCTGATTATAAATAGCTTCCATGACCTTTCCAGCCATTTTTGAAGAAGTTAATTTATCATTCACATCCCAATTTTCACCCATAATAGTAGACATTTTCTCTTTAAAAGCCCCGTCAGATTGATTGGTCACATAATAACCTAAAATATTATGAGCAACATTGTCAGACTCCTTGTTACCTTAGTAATTAATTGTTGGAGGCTGTAGTCTTTGTTGTCTCCTGTTTTAGGTAAACTACCACTACCTTCTGGTTTATAGGATCCGGGAAAGCTATTTACCTCTGGGATATACTTGAAAGTTACTGTTCAGCGTATATTCCCCCTGATTTATCTTATCTTGAGCATAATAAAGGTAGGCTAGTTTCAAGATGCTAGCTGCATAGAGTTTGCTGTCTTCATTCACCCCAGCTTCTTTTCCTGTACTCAGCTGTTTAACATAAATAGAATAATTTTCATTCTGATAGTTGTTTGACAAGACTTCTTGAACCTTCTGGATACGATTATCTTCTTCTGAGACGAACTCTTTGGATACCCACCCAACTTGATCAATATGAAGAAATTCTTGTCCCTCAGCAAAGAGGGTTCTATCTACTGTTACGCGTTGATAGGGAGAGAGGGATGAAGAAATTTCTTTAGCACCATAAGGACTGTTATAGATGACAAAACCCGGGTCCAACCATACTTGTCTATTTTGAGTTTGAACTTGACTTTGATCATAGACTAAGCGCTTATCTGCAACGATAAATTGATGATTGTTTAATTTAAAAACAGGAATACCTTGTCTATTCAAACGCCATTCTACGATTTTAAAGGTGGTTCCAGGAGTCAATTTTCCAGACTCCTTAATCAAATCCTCATTTGCATAGATAGCCGTTTCTCCGTAAACCATTGGCGATTCAAGAACTTCTTTATAGTAAAATCCATGATCAGACTCAGTTAGATAATAAATTTCTTGTGAAGAGTAAGGAAGCTGTTTTTCCGTGCTAACTACTCTTGAAGTTATGATAAAAACAGATAGTAGTGATAACACTACTAAGAACTTACGCATTCTTCCCTTCCCTTTCTTCTTGTACTCGTAATAAATGATTTTTAGTTGCTAATTCCTCTAATTTTTCATCTGATAAACTTAAAAATTGCTCAACAACTTCTAATAAATTTTCCATGACATTACCTCGGAAGCAAATCAGGAATCGTGTAAATTGCTTCTCGTTTCTTTGAGTAATAGTACTTGGCGCGTGCATATTTTGCTACATAGTCTTCATCTTTCAACTTCGCAGCAAAAGCAGATTCCTTATCCTTTCATCACTAAGAGTTTGGTATTGTTCTTTCAACTCTGTCAATTGCTGACGACGTTGCAGTAACTGATTATAGCTTTGGGCCAAGTTATAAGTTGGTAAAATAAACAACAAAATCATCAAAATAAGGACCCAACCCATAAAGCGATTTCGTTTTTGTCTCTCTTTCATCAGGTAACGACGACGTTGGTGTTCATTTTGAATAAAAGGATTGTTCATCTGTACAATATTTTTAGACATTTTCTTCTACCCGTGTTTCACTGATAATTTCATACATGCCTGCTGCATCTTCTTTTTTTGTACTATCTTTCATCTCTAGTACTTTAACAAGCAACAACTTATTTCCAAAACGAAATTTCAACTTGGTCATCAACTTTTAAATCCGTTGAACTTTTGGCCAAGATTCCATTTACCTTGATTCTACCTTTATCTGCTACTTCCTTTGCGACTGTACGGCGCTTAATAATTCGTGATACTTTTAAATATTTGTCTAATCTCATTTTTATTACCTCAAATTATTATTGTACCATTTTTATCCTTTTTATAGAAGAAAAACGTCAAAGAGAATTAGCTTCCTTTGATTCTTTTATCTCTAATAAACTTTCTCCAAAAATCAGCAGACCTTCTAAAATTTCATAATCTTTCTTGTTTCGGACATCGAATATGACTTCCATTAATCCTCTATTCTCCGCTATAGCTGCCTTTAAGTTCGTTGCAGATAAGGCTTTAAAATAATCTTGAGCCAAGAACAGTCGTTGAGTGACTTTTTCAAATTGAACTGTAATATTATTTTCTTTTCTTTCCACACGTTCTACAAAGACCTTATCCAAGTATGATTTGACCAAACCAATCTCTAAAAGATAGGCCACTACGTCTGGATATTCTCCAAAGCGGTCCATCAATTCTTCTTGTAATTCTTCATAGTTGACACGGTTGTCAATTTGACGAATTTTCTTGTAAATCTCAATTTTATGTCGTTGATCAGAAATATAAGTGTCAGGAAGATAGGCATCGATTTGTAAAATCAACTCAGCATTTCCTTTGGTTCTTGTGTTCCCATTTCCATTACGTTTAGCGATAGCTTCCTCTAGTAACTGTGAATACAATTCAAAACCAACAGAATCAATGAAACCAGACTGGGATTTTCCTAGGAGATTTCCTGCTCCACGAATCGAAAGATCTCGCATCGCAATCTTAAATCCAGATCCCAATTCTGTAAATCCCTTAATCGCTTCTAATCTCTTTTCAGAGACTTCACTGATTGATTTTTCTGGACGATACATGAGATAGGCATAAGCAATACGATTACTACGACCGACTCTTCCTCTTAATTGATACAAGGTTGACAAGCCCATATGGTCTGCATTTTCAATAAATAAGGTATTGGCGTTCGGAATATCAACCCCTGTCTCAATAATAGTAGTCGTCACCAAAATATCATATTGTCCTTCAATAAAGTCCAATAAAGTGTTTTCCAACTGAATTTCACTCATTTGTCCATGAACATACCCAATCGAAGCCTCTGGAATCAACTCCTGTAATTCTGAAACCTTCTGGTCAATCGTGTCAACTTTATTGTAAAGATAGTAAACTTGACCTCCACGCTCCATTTCACGCAAAGACAGCATCACGAATCACACTATCATTCTTTTCTAAAACATAGGTTTGAACTAGGATAGCGATTGGTTGGAGGAGTTTCAATAACAGACAAATCTCGGATTCCCAGCATAGACATATGAAGAGTACGAGGGATTGGTGTTGCTGTCAAGGTTAGAACATCTACTTGTTTTTTTCAGTTCTTTCAAAGTTTCCTTATGCTTAACACCAAATCGTTGTTCCTCATCAATAATCATCAATCCCAAATCTGAAAACACAACATCTTTTGACAAAACACGATGCGTTCCAATCAAAATATCAACTTGACCATTTTTAAGTTTTTCAAGTGTCTCTGCCTGCTCTTTTTTACTTCTAAAGCGACTCAACACATCAATATTAACAGCAAAATTTTGGAATCGTTCCTTAAAATTCGTATAGTGCTGTTGCGCTAAAACCGTCGTTGGAACTAGAACGACCACCTGTTTGTGATCATTGACAGCCTTAAATGCTGCACGCATTGCAACTTCAGTCTTTCCAAAACCAACATCCCCAACTAAAAGTCGATCCATGGGATGAGAATCCTGCATATCTCTTTTGATTTCCTCAATACTACGAAGTTGATCATCCGTTTCAACATAAGGGAAGGCATCATCAAAAGCATGTTGATCTTCATCATCAGCTGAGAAAGCAAAACCCTTCAACTGACTACGTTCAGAATAGAGTTTGATTAAATCGTCAGCTATATCCTCTACCTGGTTCTTAACTTTTTGCTTGGCCTTTTTAAAATGCCCGTCATTTAATTTATTAAGTTTTGGCGCTTTACCATCACTTGAAACATATTTGGACAGTAACTGAATCTGCTCTACTGGGATGGAGATTTGATCCCCATTTTGATATTGAACACTGACATAATCACGGTGAATCCCTTTGATTTCAATTGTTTCAATTCCTAGATATTGACCAATTCCATGGATATGGTGAACAACGTAGTCCCCTTTTTCAAGTTCATTATAATCTTTTAATCGCTCTGCATTTGAAGCATGTTGTCTTCTAAAACGACGTTTTAATTTCTTTTGAAAAATCTCATGTTCAGTAATCAAGAGAATTTTTTCATCTACAAAATGAAAACCATGTCTTAGATTACCCTCAATCAAGTTTACAGATTCTTTACAGATACTTGACTTATCTCTGGAATCCAATTTGATCTGATATTCCTCTAAAACATCCTCCAATGTTTTACTTCCCATTGAATTGCTAGACTGCAAAACAATGGTGTAGTCCATTTTTTTATATCGCTCAATTTCTTCTTTAAGAAAAGAGAACTTATTGAAAAATTCTTGCATAGGGTATTGATTAAATTGATAAATGTGATCAAACTTGAGATTCCCTAAACCCTTTTGCAGATTAGAAAAAAAGGTCACTGGACTTCGTTTTTTATAGGTTTGCTCTGTATCTGCAAAATACTGCATCCCAGAAAATGATTTACCATTCTGTAAATCTTCTGTAAAGTATTGCGCTAATTCTCTTTCAAAAACTTCATATTGATTCATCAATTTTTGATAGTCATCAAAGAATACTGGCCTATCTTTTTCAATATAATCAAATACAGTCCATGTTTTATCGTAACATAAAGACAAAAATTTTCGACTATCTGAATGTACTTGTTTTTGATGAAAACTTGACAAAATCTCTTCTAGATAGGATTTTAAAATCGGTGATAGAGTCTTCGAAATTTGCTTTTCTAAAGCTGACTGACCTTGTTGATAATCCTTTTCTCTCAAAAGTATATCACTAGCTGGAGAGATAGTGAGTTCTGTCTGATTTTCTTTTGATAATTGTGTTTCGACTTCAAAAATACGAATACCATCTACTTCATCGCCAAAAAACTCAATTCGGAAAGGTTCTAACTGAGACATTTCGAAAATATCTAAAATATCTCCTCGAATACTAAACTCTCCTTGTGTCTGTACTTGAGTAACTTTTCGATATCCAATTTCCTTTAACTGATGAAGTAGCTCGTGTTGGTCATATTCTTCACCAACTGCAATTTTTATAATACTTTCTTTAAATCTAGTCGGAGAGGGTAGAATCAATCGACTCGCTGCGACATTACAAACTAAAATCCCTTTCTTAAATGGATCAGTTAAAAAACGCAAGGCCTCAACTCGCGAAATGATTTTTTCTTGTGAAGACATCAAAAACTCTACCATAGGAGAGTCATCTACCAAAAATGGATAGACAACTTCCTCTCCTAAGAGAGAAAGAAGATCACTGATAATTTGTTCTGCTTCTCCATAAGTTGAAGTCAGTAACACAATCTTATTTTCTTTTTCTAGACTGCTTGCAATTGCAATAGCCTTGGTAGACGTTGATAAACCAAGAATTAGTTGTCTTTTCTTATTTATCAGATTTTGATGCCATTTTTTTATCTGGTCATTTTCTGAGAATAAATCTAATAAAGTCACCATTTAGCCGTTATACCTCTGCATTGTTTTCTCAAAGTTTTTCTCTTGTAAATAGTAGTTTACAGCATCGTCAACTTTGTCAATTGACTGTAAAATACCTACATAGTCATCTTGATCAAACTTACTTAAAACATGGTGAACAACTGACATGCCTTTTTTAGGTCTTCCAATTCCAATTTTAATACGGTTAAAGGTCTGAGTTCCAATATGTTGAATAATAGACTTGATACCATTATGCCCACCTGCTGATCCCTTTGCTCTTAAACGAATTTTCCCAACTTCCATGTCAAGATCGTCGTAAATAACGAGTAAATCTTCAATATCCAAACCATAGTAAGTCAATAGAGCATGAACTGCTTTTCCACTTTCATTCATAAACGTCGTTGGTTTGACAAGATAAATTTTTTCGCCATTGAGGAAAAAAGAGGCTAGGTCAGCTTGAAATATCTTGTCGTGTGTAAAGGTGACGTTTTGTTTTTTAGCTAGTTGGTCAATCAACATAAAGCCAACATTGTGCTTGGTTTCAAAATATTTATCCCCTGGATTTCCTAATCCAACAAGTAATTTGGTCATTTATTTTCCTTTCAAAAGCCAAAAGGGTTGGAATTTTTTTCCAACCTAATTGACACTATTTAAAATGTTAATTAAACGTTAAAGCGGAATTCCATGATATCGCCATCTTGAACGATATATTCTTTTCCTTCTTCACGCAAGCGTCCCAGCTTCTTTTACAGCCTTTTCAGATCCGTATTTCACTAAATCCTCATATGACATGGTCACTGCACGAATAAAACCTTTTTCAAAGTCTGAGTGGATAATACCAGCTGCTTGAGGAGCCTTCATCCCACGCTTAAACGTCCAAGCACGAACTTCTTTTTCACCAGCTGTAAAGTAAGTTCCGAGTCCAAGCAAGTGGTAAGCTGCACGAGTCAACTTATCAACACCTGATTCTGTCAAGCCAAGTGCTTCAAGAAACTCTTGCTTATCTTCATCGTCTAACTCAGAAATTTCTTCTTCAGCACGCGCAGAAATAACTACTACTTCAGCATTTTCTGTCGCTGCAAATTCACGAATTTGTTTGACATAGTCGATAGAATCTGGATCTGAAACTACATCCTCATCCACATTAGCAACATAAAGAACTGGCTTAGTGGTCAAAAGGAAGAGTCCTTTGACTACTTTTTGTTCCTCATCTGTGAATTCAATGGTACGTGCTGATTTTCCATCTTCAAGAACAGGTTTAATCTTTTGAAGAACGTTAAACTCTGCTACGGATTCTTTATCTTTTTGCGTACGTGCCATCTTTTCTACACGCGCATAGCGTTTATTTACTGACTCTAGGTCAGCAAGAATCAACTCCAAATTAATGGTATCAATATCTGCAAGTGGATCCACAAAGGCGTCTTCACGTCCTTGCTCACGCATAACATTTTCATCATCAAATGCACGCACAACATGAACAATCGCATCTACTTCACGGATGTTAGCCAAGAATTTATTTCCTAGCCCTTCTCCTTTTGATGCTCCTTTTACAATCCCTGCAATATCTGTAAATTCAAATGTTGTTGGGACTGTCTTTTTAGGTGTAATCATTTCCGTTAGTTTTTGTAGGCGTTCATCTGGAACTTCCACCATTCCAACGTTTGGATCAATAGTCGCAAATGGGTAGTTTGCTGCCTCTGCTCCTGCTTTGTAATTGCATTAAAAAGGGTTGATTTACCAACGTTTGGCAAACCAACGATACCTGCTGTTAAAGCCATAGTTTCTCATTCTCCGTTCTCATTTCAATCCCTAACATTATAACACAAAAAGGGAAAACTTGCTAACCCTCTAACTAAGGGTTCTTAGTCAATAATCTTATTCATTTTTCTTTCAAAATCATGGCGACTCATCATGACAAGGTGGTCACAATTGCTACATTTGATTTTGATATCTGCCCCTACACGTGTAATTTCCCAACGATTGGCTTTTTTTCCTGTTGATTTAATTATGCAAGCATGTGGTTTTTTCATCTCAACAAAATTTCCAACTTGATACATACTACTCTCCTTTTCTTTTTCGATTATATCATAAAAGAGGCGAGCCAGGCTCAACCTCTTTAACTTAATTTGTACGAACTGGTGTGATGAGCTGCATGAAGTCTTCGTCAGTATCTGCTGGAACAAGAGTGAATGGACGAACAGCTGAGATAAAGCTGATAGTTACTTTTTCACTATTTAAAGCCTTGAGGGAATCAATCAAGTAAGTTGGGTTGAAACTAATAGTCAAATCGTCTCCAGTCACCTGCTCAGTATCGATTTCTTCGTTTACTTTACCAACTTCTGGAGAGTGAACATGGGCACTAACAACTCCACCTTTAATTTCAAGCTTCACAGTACCATTTTGAGTTGCACTTGATAAGAGACGAGCACGCTCCATAGATTGACGTAAATTAACCACATCAAAAGTAATTGTAGTATTAAAATCTGTTGGGATCAAACGATCCGTATCAGGATAGTTTCCTTCTAGGAGACGAGTATAGAAGCTAATATTTTCGCTTCTAAAGAGGATTTGATTATTTGCAAAGAAAATCTCCACTGTTTCAATATCATCCGTAAATACAGCTGAAAATTCGCGTAGAGAGCGACTAGGAATTACAACATCGAAATCATCGCCATTTTTTTCAAGAGTCAATTTTTTCTGGCTAAGACGATGAGAGTCTGTCGCAACTGTTTTTAGTTCTTTGTGTTGGCTCAATACGAAGTGTACACCTGTTAAGATGGGACGACTTTCTTGCGTACTTGCAGCAAAAGCTGTCTCATTGATAATTTTCTTGAGCAGTTTTGTTTCAAGAACCAAAGGAGTACTTGCTGAAATTTCTTGGATTCGTGGATATTGTTCGCTATCTTTTCCTTTTAGGGTGATTTCTGATTTTCCACTTGTTAAGACAATTTGTTTTTGTTCAATTTCTTTGAAATCTAGCGTTACATCTGGAAGACTAGATACAACATTGATAAAGAAAGAAGCTTCAAGAAGAATCGAACCTAAGGAAGTAATCAAAAGACCTGCATCTTCATTCTTTGAGAAATGAAATTTTCAATGGAAATTTGACCATTTGATCCAATTAAAGTAATTCCTTCATTGGTAACATCAATTTTGATTGTTGATAAAATTGGAATAGCATTTTTGGAGCTAATTGCTCGTTTTGTGGTATTTAGGGCTTGTAGAAATAAATTTTTATTAATTGAAAAATGAATCATGGATTCTCCTTTATTTATTTTTAGTATTAGAAGGATAATAGAAATAATAGAGTGTGTGAATTCTGTGGAAAACTGATTTCTATTTAATGACTTCAAGCTTTTTAGCTTGTTTAAAAAATGTGGATAAAAAAGATAAGAAAGGAAAAGTTATCCACAAGCTACTTAATTTTCTTTTTGATTGCTTCTATTTCTAAACGTAAATTATCGTCTTCGTCAATCAAGGATTTAATTTTAGCATGGGCATGAATAACGGTGGTGTGATCCTTTCCTCCGAATTCTTTTCCGATTTTTGGAAGACTATTATCTGTCAGTTCTCTAGCTAGATACATAGCTACTTGACGCGCCAAAACGATATTCTGAACTCGTCTCGTCCCTTTCATTTCTTTGACACTCACTCCATAAAAATTACCAACTTCAGTTTGGATTTTGTCAATTGGAATGACTAGCAGTTGGCTAACATCTTGTTTGCGAGCTCTGATAGCTTCAGCAGCGATATCAATGGTGATATCCTTAATCTTCTTTACTCTGGCAATTAAAGTGATATCGTTGATTGCTCCTTCAAGTTCTCGAACATTTGAATCGAATTGACCTGCTAGGTATTCTAGTGTATCGCTTTGAAAATTATAGTCCAAATGTTCCGTTTTACTTTGAAGAATGGCGATTCGTGTTTCAAAGTCAGGTGGTGTGATATTTTGAGTCAAGCCCCAGCTAAAGCGCGTGACAAGTCTTTCCTCAAGGCCCTCTAAATGTTTAGGACTTCGGTCACTAGTCAGAACGATTTGTTTTTGATTGCTATGAAGAGCATTGAAGGTATTGAAAAATTCTTCTTGAGTTGCAACTTTTTTACCGCTGAGAGATTGGATATCATCGATCAGTAAGAGATCAAGGCTACGGTAAGTCTTTTTGAATTTCTCCATTTCCCCAAGTCTCAGGTGTTCAAGAAAATCATTGATAAAACTTTCAGCAGGAATATACTTAACCCGAGCTTCAGGAATATTTTTTAGAATTTCATTTCCGATAGCATTCAGTAAGTGGGTTTTCCCTAGTCCAGGACCACCATAAATGAAAAGGGGATTATAAGTCAAGGCGAGATCTTCGGAAACAGCCAGAGCAGCAGACTTAGCCCAGATATTCCCATCTCCTTGAATAAAGTTATCAAAGGTATATTTTTCCTTCAATCCTGTTTCAGAATATGGAATAGCAAGATTGGCCTGTGAAGCAACATAATGATTGCTATTTTCAGAATCCATGACATAGGTTGAAGATTCTTCCTCAGGCTTTGTTAAGACAAATTGAGTTTTTATTTCAGTATCATAAACTTCAAAACCAGCAGCCACAATGATATCTTTGAGTTGTTTTTTCCAAACCATTTCCATTTCAGGTCTAGGTAAAAAGATAGTAGCTACATTTCCCTCCACTTTTATGAGTTCAGCAGGTGTGGCATAGAAATCGTACATGGAACGTGTCAATCTTTCTTGAGCCAATTCCAAGATTTGATTCCAAAATTGTTTTTCTTTCATCGATTATCCCCTCCTTTGCTATATTTGATGTAAAAAGGTTTACTGTTAGACTTATTTTACCATAGATGCTAGCATTTTTCCACAATCTGTGGAAAAGAATCCACAATGTTTACACTTTTTATCCACAGGTTGGGGATAAGTGAGGGATTTCCTTGAATTCTTTGGTTTTTTGCTATAAAAAATAGTGGATAAATTTGTGGGTTGAAAAAATAAAAGAACAGCCTTATTTCAGGCTGTTGATAATTCTGTCATATTCTTCTTGACTTGAAAAAGAAATAATAACCTTTCCAGTATCTTTTTTAGAAAGTTTAATTTCTACATTCAATCCAAGTTGTTTTTTTAATTTATCTTCCTCATCTTTGATGAAAGAATCACTTTTTTTCTGCTTCTTTTGTTTTTTCTCTGTCAGCAGTGTTTCTAACTTTCTCACAGAGATATCTTCGTTTTTGATCAATTGGAAGAAATATTCTTGTTGCTCTTTATCCAAACCAACTAGTGAGCGTGCATGAGCTTGAGAAATTTTTCCATTTTCTACTTCAGATAAGATATGCTCTGGTAGGGAAAGCAAACGAATAAAATTAGTGATATAAGGACGAGATTTTCCCATTTTATCCGCTATCTCAGTGTGAGTAAATCCTTTTCTCTACTAAAGATTCGTAGGCGCGTGCTTCTTCAATCGGATTCAAGTTTTCTCTCTGTAAATTCTCAATGATAGACTGAATCATCATTTCCTGATCTGAGAGGTGTTTTACAACTGCTGGAATAGAGGTCAGACCAGCCAAGAGAGAAGCTCGATATCGTCTTTCTCCTGCAAGGATTTCATAACCAATTACAGGAGATTGACGAACGATGATTGGTTGGATTAGCCCATTTTCTTTGATTGACTGAGCTAATTCTTTTAATTTTTTTACATCAAATTCTTTCCGAGGTTGGTAAGGGATTTTTTTGTATGTCCGAGATAGAAATCATTTCAAATTTTTCCATGATTCTACACTAACATATCTTTTATTATATGTAAAGTTTTCTTTACACTGATGTCAATTAAGATTCTAAATCACTTGTACTTTTATCTAGCTTAACAGTTGTAGTCTCCTCTTTCCCATTTCGATAGTAGGTGATTTTAATGGTGTCTCCGATAGAATGGTTGTAAAGAGCACTCTGTAAATCTGTTGACGAAGAAATCTCCTTGTCGTCAACTTTGGTAATAACGTCGTATTTTTCAAGGTGACCAGATGCAGGCATATTACTTTGAACAGATTTTACCACTACACCAGAAGTTACGCTACTTGGAATATTGAGTTTTCTAAGATCACTAGCTCCGATATTAGCTAAATTAACCATTTGAATTCCAAGAGCAGGGCGAGTCACTTTACCATCACTTTCAAGCTGTTTAATAATATTTTGAGCATCATTTGATGGGATTGCAAAACCAAGACCTTCGACAGAGGTTCCACCATTACTTGCAATTTTACTTGATGTAATCCCGATAACTTGGCCCTGAATGTTTACAAGTGGACCACCAGAGTTACCAGGGTTAATGGCAGTATCTGTCTGAATAGCTTTTGTAGAAATCGCTTGACCATCTTGAGATTTTAGAGAGACATTTCGATTGAGACTTGAAATGATTCCTTGGGTAACTGTATTGGCATATTCGGATCCTAGAGGACTACCAATTGCGATTGCAGTCTCACCAACATTTAGTTTGCTAGAATCTCCAAATTCTGCTACGGTTGTGACTTTTTCTGAAGAAATTTTTACGACAGCAATATCAGAGAACGTATCAGAACCGACAATTTCACCAGGAACTTTTGTACCGTCTGCTAAACGGATATCAACTTTTGAAGCTCCTTTAATAACGTGGGTATTTGTCACAAGGTAGGCATCTTTCCCATTCTTTTTGTAAATAACACCAGAACCTTCACTTGCTACCTGTTGAGAGTCGGTATCCGTATCTGTCTCGTCATTTCCAAAAACACTATTTTGCCGATTTGCTGAATAAGTGATGACCGACACAACGGCATCTTTTACCTTATTAACGGCCTGAGTTGTTGCATTTTCATTTTTGTAGGAAGTCTGAGTAACAGTGTTTGTAGTGTTATTTGTAGCTTGACTTACTTGTTTTTGATAAAGTTGCAGTGTCACAAAACTTCCTAGGGCACCACTCAAAAATCCTATCAGAATGATGATAAGAAAGGTAACTCCTTTTTTGTAAAATGTTTGTAAGTGTTTCATAAACGCCTCCGTTTGTTTTTTATTTGGTTAAAGTATAAATCTATTAACTTAATTCAAGCTTAAAGGTAAAAGTTTTACACAAGTTGTGGATAACTTACGTTATTCTGTGAATTCACTAGTAATTTTGAATGATTTTTTTTGTGAATAAGATGTGAAATGAAGTGTGGATATGATAGAATAGAAGAATGAAAATAAAAATTGTAACAGTAGGAAAATTAAAAGAAAAATACCTTAAAGATGGCATTGCTGAATATACTAAACGAATTTCTCGTTTTGCTACTGTAGAAATTATTGAATTAGCTGATGAAAAAACTCCAGATAAGGCAAGTGAGTCAGAAAATCATAAAATATTAGAAATAGAGGGAAATCGAATTCTTTCTAAAATTGGAGAAAGAGATTTTGTCGTTGTGTTAGCAATTGAAGGAAAAACTCTCTCTTCAGAGGAATTCAGTAAGCAGCTAGAACAAGCTCCCATAAAGGGATTTTCTACCCTTACATTTATTATTGGTGGAAGTCTGGGACTATCCCCTGCTGTGAAGTATCGAGCGAATCTTTCTGTTAGTTTTGGACGTTTGACCTTGCCACATCAGTTAATGAGATTAGTTCTTGTTGAACAAATTTATCGTGCTTTTACCATTCAGCAGGGATCCCCTTATCATAAATAGAAGATTGACTTACCTCTTGTTTTTTGATAGAATGGTCATGTTAGGTCTCATAGCTCAGCTGGATAGAGCATTCGCCTTCTAAGCGAACGGTCGCAGGTTCGAATCCTGCTGGGATCAGTACATTAAAGAAAAAGCTGGGATTATTTCCCAGCTTTTTTCTTCAAAAGGTGCATTTCAGGTGTAAAAAAGTACAGTTGAGAAGAAATTTTTCTTAAATGATCTTTCATTTTGTATAATAGGTTTGTAAGATAACTTTACAAGAAAAAAACAATACAGGAGATTTTCATTATGAAAAAAATACAGTAAAGTTGGAACAATTTAAAAAAGCTAACAGAGAAACAGAATTGCAGGAGATTCAAGGGTGGGGAAATGGAGAATTCCAGAGTAATACGTAATCTTATTTTTTTCAAAAAAAGAAAAATAACTAAAAATAAAGGGTAGAAAAAGTAATGAATTTATTTGGATTAGTAATAGCTTTATTTTCTATGTCTTTTTATCATTAGTAGAAATTTATGAATGGATTTGTAAATACAACTAAAAAAAGAAAAATATATGTTTATCAGTCTTTATGTCTATTTATACTACAGTTAGTAGTTAGAATTTATAATGTATTTTGCTATCTTTAGATGGATTACGGTTTGTCTAAATTTTTATTTCCTTTAGTCATATATGGTTACTTTTGATGGATTTCAAAGAAAGTATGATAAGTCTAAAGGGAGTTTTTTTATAAGCTTTATTAATTTTCTCTTATATCATAGTACTCATACATTTTATATCGGTAACTTTATCATCTATAACAGGAGATGATATTGCATTAGAACATAATAGATCATTTTATTATATTTGTACTTATTTATTAACCTATTTTGGTATATTAAAAATTGTCATATCTTATTTCATTTGGAGTTTAAATATTTTTGACAAAGAATATCTCTATTCTTTTTTTGAAAAAAAGTACTATATGCATTTATCTTCTTGCATATCGTCTCTTTTTATTTCAGATATCGTGAGTACTATTTCTCATTTAAATAGTTTTTGGAAGTATTTTATCAACCATTGTTTTTATTTGCTTGTTATTGATTTTCTTTGCAATGAATTCTTATAAGGTTCAAATTGAAAAAGAGATTGCCCTAAAGCAGAAGAAATTTGAACAAAAGCATTTACAGACTTATACTGATGAAATTGTCGAGTTGTATAATGAAATTCGAGGTTTTCGTCATGACTATGCAGGTATGCTTGTCAGCATGCAAATGGCAATTGACAGTGAAGATTTACAGGAAATTGACAGAGTTTACAATGAAGTCTTAGTAAAAGCAAATCAGAAAAACTGAGTTCAGAAAAAAATATACTTACTTTGATTTGAAATAATTTAGAAGATTCAGCTTTTACGTAGTTTGATTGCTCAATCCATTGTTTATGCACGAAATAATGATGTAGAGTTTACATTGGAAGTAAAGGATGTTATTACTAGATTGTCAATAGATTTACTTGATCTTGTTCGCATCATGAGTATTCTATTAAACAATGCTGTTGAAGGAGCCGCGGATAGTTACTTGAAACAAATGGAAGTTGCAGTCATTAAAATGGATTTTGAGACAGTTATAGTCATCCAGAATTCATGTAAAATCACTATGACGCCTTCAGAGGACTTATTTGCCTTAGGTTTCTCTACCAAGGGAAGAAATAGAGGTTTAGGGCTTAATAATGTCAAAGAGATTTCTAGATAAATATGACAACATTATGTTAGAAACAGAGATGGAAGACAACACATTTAGACAAATTATTAGATTTAAGAGGGAATTCGAATGAAAGTATTAATTTTAGAAGATGTTATTGAGCATCAAGTGAGACTAGAGAGAATATTGAATGAAATCTCGGAGGAATCAAATATTCCTATTTCTTACAAGACAACAGGAAAAGTTCGTGAGTTTAAGGAATATATTGAAAATGATGAAGTAAACCAGCTTTATTTCCTAGATATCGATATTCACGGAATTGAGAAAAAGGGTTTTGAAGTGGCACAGTTTATCCGTCATCACAATCCTTATGCTATTATTGTCTTTATTACCAGTCGATCTGAATTTGCTACTTTAACTTACAAATACCAGGTATCAGCTCTAGATTTTGTAGATAAAGACATCAATGATGAATTGTTCAAAAAACGTATCGAGCAGAGTATTTTCTACACCAAGAGCATGCTGCTTGAAAACGAAGATGTTGTAGACTATTTTGATTACAATTATAAGGGAAATGATTTGAAAATCCCTTACCATGATATTTTGTATATCGAAACAACAGGTGTTTCTCATAAGTTGCGGATTATTGGTAAGAATTTTGCCAAAGAGTTCTATGGAACCATGACAGATATTCAGGAAAAGGACAAACATACCCAGCGATTTTATTCTCCTCATAAATCTTTCCTAATCAATATTGGAAATGTTAGAGAAATTGATCGAAAGAATCTAGAAGTTGTCTTTTATGAAGATCATCGCTGCCCCATCACTCGTTTGAAAGTTCGCAAACTAAAAGATATTCTAGAGAAAAAATCTAAAAAGTGATTGACAATTAGTAAGAAATTGATATAATGGTTATATCTGCTACAGATAGATGGTCCGTTGGTCAAGGGGTTAAGACACCGCCTTTTCACGGCGGTAACACGGGTTCGAATCCCGTACGGACTATTTTATCCGCCATAGCTCAGTTGGTAGTAGCGCATGACTGTTAATCATGATGTCGTAGGTTCGAGTCCTACTGGCGGAGTCAGATAAAAAGAACACCACTGGTGTTCTTTTTCTTTTAGTTGACATCACCTAACATTTTCATAAGGAAGTCTGTCATTTCTTGCGGACTTTCTTTTTTTCCGTGAGCAATCCAAGTCTGGCAAACACCAAATAGGGCATTTGTTAGATAAATGCTACTGTATTCTAATTCAATTGGAGTGAGTTGTAGTTTCATAAAGCGTTTCTGAAGGTCGGTGCTAAGCATAATGTGAAGCTTATTTCTCAAGAAATTTTGGATTTCTTTTGTCCCATTTTCAGATAAGAGTGCAGCTAATGAGTGGTTCAGACTCTAAATATTCAAATACTTCTAAAATAGCATCTCTTTTGATGATGAGCATGTTTTTGGAAAATATACTCAAAGGTATGAAAGAGCTTACTTTGGTAATGTTCAATCATATCATACTTATCCTTGTAGTGAGTGTAAAAGCTGGAACGACTGATTTCGGCTTTTTCTGCTAGCTTGACAGTAGAAATTTGATCAAAGGGCTGGTCCATCAATAATTGAACCATGGCATTTTCGATAATTCGTTTTGTTTTTTTAAACGTTTGTTACTTTCTTTCATAATTCCTCCTTGTATACAAAAAAATAGACTATATGTCTAAAAAAAGTATTTTTTTACCTTGTAATTTTAGATTTTTGATGTATAATCTATTATATCAAAAATTTTTAGACAATATGTTTAAAAAGGAGGAAAATATGTTTAAAGAATGGAAAGCAATATTTAAAAAAACCGACCTTTATCATTGTAATGATAGGGATTTCTCTCATTCCAGCTTTATACAACATTATATTTTTTTATCATCCATGTGGGATCCATATGGTCAAGTATCGGAGTTACCTGTGGCAGTTGTCAATAAAGATAAGGAAGCTTCTTATAATGGACAGACTATGACAATTGGTGAAGACATGGTGTCTAATTTAAAAGAAAATAAGGCTTTAGATTTTCACTTTGTTAATGAAGAGGAAGGGGAAAAAGGGCTAGAAGATGGTGACTACTACATGGTAGTGACTTTACCAAGTGACTTATCTGAAAAAGCTACTTCTATCCTAACGAATCATCCTGAACAGATGCAAATTGATTATCAGACGTCAAGTGGACATAGCTTTATTGCAAGTAAGATGAGTGATTCTGCAATGACACAATTAAAACAAACCGTCTCCACTAATGTTACCGAAACGTATACCAAGGCTTTATTTCAAAAAATGAATGACTTAAAGTCTGGGATAAATAAGGCAGCTGACGGAAGTGAACAATTGGCTAATGGAGCCAATCAGTTGGTGACGGGAAGTCAAACATTGACGACAAATCTTAATACTCTAGCTAACTCAAGTGTAACTTTTTCAAATGGAGCGGAGCAGTTTACTAAAGGATTATCCTCTTATGTCTCTGGTGTTGAACAACTTCATCTTGGCTTAGGGAATTTTAATAGTGGTTTAGTTACATATACTGGTGCAGTGAGTCAAGTTAGACACTGGACTTTAGGTCAATTAGCTTCAAAAACTCCTGAATTGGTGAGCAGGAATCAAATCAGCTATATACTGGTGTAGAGTCCTATACTGGCGGTGTTTCTCAGCTGATACTGGTCTCAATCAATTTTCAGTCTGGTGTAAATGCTTATACAAATGGAGTGGGAAAGAACTTTGCAACAGGTACAAGTCAGTTATCCAATCAATCAGATACACTAAGAGATGGGAATGGAGCAATTAAATGAAATGGGATTCAAAGAAACTTTCAGTCAAGTTAGAGTGCCCTCATCTCAACAAAATGAACAAATTACTCAATTGGCATCTAGTCTAGAGATCAGCTAAATCAAAACTATTCAAAACTATTACGATAGTCAGATGATACTCAACTGAAACAAAAGTAGATTCTCAGAAGTTTTATCAAAGTCTAATAACTCTTTGCTAATCAGGATATGTGAGCAAAGAGCTCAGTCTGAACAAGCAGAAAACTATTAGCAAATCTTCAATCGACAGCAGCTTATCAATCTCTGACAGAGTGAGCAAAAGAAAGAACTGACAGAAGCTTGTATCTCAAAAATTCGAATGATAGTATTGAGTCAGCTAAAAAAACAATTTATAACTGACAGTACGAGGATTACAGGAAAGTATAGAGAAACTTTTCAGAACAATCAAGTCATCTAAATCTATCTGATGTTACAGATCGAAAGCCAAATCAACTATTACCTATTGCATCTAGCTTCTTTGACAAGATTGTCAAAGTGGATTTAACAGAAATACAGGGACTACTGACGAGTAATCAGTTAGTTCCTGCAAGTCAGTCAATTGACATCAGGTGTAAATGCATATACTGCAGGTGTTGATAAAGTTTCTCTAGGTGCCAAGTCAACTAAGTGAAAAAGAATGCACTTTGACAACTAGTTTGGATCAATTAGTTTCTGGCTCAAATACGTTGACAGAAAAAATACATCAACCTTGACAGCTGGAGTAGATGCAATTAGTTGGAAAAAGCTCCAGAATTAGTATCAGGTATAGAAAAGATTATCATCTGGTTCTGCTCAATTGAATCAAATAAGAGTCCAGAGTTGATAGCAGGTCTTTGACTAAATTACAATCTGGGATCTGGGTCAATTAACAGACAAATCAGTCAGTTACTTTCAGGTGCATTCTCAATTAGAGAATGGAGCTAATAAATTGGCAGATGGTGCTGGAAAACTAGCAGAAGGTGGAACAACCTTAACCTCTAGTCTTGAAGATTTACAGACAGGAGTTGATTCATTAGGACAAGGATTAGGCAATGCTAATAATCAACTCAAATCAGCATCAACAGAATCTAAAAATGCAGAAACATTATCTGAACCTCTAGTTCTCTCAAAAACAGATAATGACCAAGTTCCTGTAAATGGGATTGCTATGGCTCCTTATATGATATCAGTTGCTCTTTTTGTTGCTGCTATATCTACCAATATGATTTTTGCTAAGTTGCCTTCTGGACGTCATCCAGAGAGTCGTTGGGCTTGGTTGAAGTCTCGCTCTGAAATAAATGGGATTATAGCTGTCTTAGCAGGTGTTTTAGTTTATGGAGGTGTCCATCTTATTGGATTGACTGCGAACCATGAGATGAGGACCTTGATTCTAATTATAATCACAAGTTTAGCTTTCATGTCTATGGTGACAGCTTTAACAACATGGAATAGCCGTATAGGAGCTTTCTTCTCTCTTATTTTGCTTTTATTACAGTTAGCATCAAGTGCAGGGACCTATCCACTTGCTTTGACAAATGATTTCTTTAAAGGTGTCAATCCTTGGTTACCAATGAGTTACTCTGTATCAGGCTTACGACAAACAATCTCTATGACAGGAAATATTCATCATCAAGTGATTTTCCTTATTATAACTCTAGCTTTCTTTACTGCTTTAGGTATGCTAGCTTATCAACCTAAGAAAATGGAAGAAGATTAAAAAGATTGGCCAAGAAATTGGTCAATCTTTTTCTGTCTTAGATAAATTTCGTCTGTGATTATAGATCCCAAAAAGAAGAAGGGCAGTTAGTGAGCAGGCTGCTCCAATAACAAAACCATTGGGGATAAAGGAAAGTGTAATGGTGCCTTTTCCTTTTGGAACATCAACTTTCATAAAACCAGTCTGAGCCTGCTTGATTTCAAGTTTTTTCCCATCTTGGTATGCAGACCAACCTTTGTCATAAGGAATAGTGAAGAAAATAGAGGTATCTTGTTTTACTTCATATGTAGCAAAGACTTTATTTTTAGAGGTGGATACTTCTACAGGTTGTTCTTTAATCTTTTGAATTGCCTCAGTAAGAGCCTGAGTATCTAAACGATAGAAGGTTGGAGATTCAAAGGACACCTGAGAATTTCCAGGGAAACTAACACTGATATTGAAAGTTTTTTGTTCTTCAGTATAACCCAAATTAAAGAAATTAAATGCATTGTCAGTTGTAAAAGTCTTTTTTTCTCCATTGACAATGATGTCAACTTTCTTTTGCTTATCGTTTGTAAAATGAAGATTTGAAAAAGAGAGATAGACTTGACTATTTTGAGGAACCTCAATTTGATAATCAATCTTTGCATCTTCATTCGCAGAACCTGTGATGCTCGTTAAACCATCTGAAGTGTCTGTTTTATCAGATGTTATTTGGGAGAAGTAATCTAAGTTGAGATTAGCAAGCTGGTTTATAAATAAAGCCTGATTATCTAGAGTGTGATTGTTAAAGTTTACATCTGTGTAAATAGATTGAGTGGCAAAGGCAATGGGTAAAGAGAGTTGATTTTTATATAAGGTTAAATGATCCTTTTGATAAATCTCTTGAAAGCCATACTTATCAAGTGAAGTTTCAGAAATATTGTACTGGATTCCAAATAAACTATCTGCTAAAAGACTATTATTTGCATAACGGAGATTGAGGTTGGTTCCAGAGGATTTGAATCCAAGTTTGTCCAAACTAGTGCTAGCTGAACGATTTCGTACAGACGAGAATTGAGAGATTCCATTGTAGTTAAATTTCATACTGTCATTTCCCAGTCTGAATTTGCAGTTTTTCAGTACGTGTAAATGGATTGTCAATTTGGTTTAGAATGGATTCCATAGCAGTGATATCTCTATTATAGGCGCTACGAGAAGCAAAGGCCCATTCTTTAGCTATTCCTTCCATTTGAGATGAAGCATTTAAGCTTATCTCAGCTGTTATAAATAAAGACAAAAGAATTGCAAATAGATTTACAGAGATAAATTTTCTAATGACTGCAAGAAGTAAAAGAGCATAAACTAGGAAAAATTCAAGAGTGAGTAGGGTATTCAAATCTGTTAAAAAAGAATAGTGTGATTTAAAGTATACAGTAGCCAAAAATCCTGCTAGTACAAGAAAAAGTGAGAGAAATAGATTCCATAGCTTCAGTTCTTTCAGGCGATTTAAGGCTTCTGCTGCAGTATAAATTAACAGAGTAGAAAAGATCCAAGCATAGCGATGCAAAAACATATTTGGAGTATGCATCCCCTGCCAAAATAAATCAAGTGCCTCTATGTAAAAGCTTGCTATTAAAAAAGTAAAGAAAATTGCATAGGTAAGTTTCACGTGAAACTTTATTGATTTTATTGTGAAAAATAGAATGGTTAAAATAAAAGGAAGCAATCCAACAAAAAAATCATTGGTATAGATCCATACTTAGTTGTATCAAAAGATCCAATGAATTGTTTTGCGAAAATATCCAGATACCAGCTACTGTCTGTTTTTAATTTTGTGATGGCAGTTAACTTCTCCCCATGAGTTTGTAAATCAAACAATGTAGGAAGAGTCATAATCAAACTAGCCATTCCTGCTAAAAAAGGAGGTAACAACAAAAATCAAGAAAAGATGATTTTCGAGTTTTTAAAAGTCCCAAGAAATTTGGCAGAGATACCAGAAAAATAAGAAACAATGCCGTCATATATCCAAAATAATAATTTTGGAATAAACAAGATTGACAGACTTGTAAAGTATAGTAGGCGCTTCTTTTTCTGTTATAAGCATGTGTAAGCCAGTTATAATTAAAGGAATCAAGATAAAAACATCTAACCAGGTTTTTATCTCTAACTGACTGACAGTAAAGCTCATTAGAGCATAGGAAGTAGATAAGGCTAGTTTTAAAAGTTTTGAGGATATCTTTGAAATAATCTATTTCAAACTAAAGTAGGTTGACAGACCAATCAATCCAAATTTTTAATAGAGTGGTCAGATAAACAGCATCTGGCATATTCGACAGATTAAAAAAAGTAAACCAGAGGCGTGAGAAAACTACCCAAGTAATAACTAGATAGAGCATAGAAATTCAGTCCGAGGCCACTTGTAAAGGTGTAAAACAAACTACCATTTCCATGTAGAATATTCCGTAAAGCCACATCAAAAATAACGTATTGATGGAAACCATCTCCTAATAGTGGAGATGTATCGCTATTCCAGTAGATACCTTGAGTTAGGTATACTCCGGTCATAATTACTAAAGGAATGATGAAAGAAACAAAATAGGTCCAATATGTTTTAAAAAATGATTTCATGTTACCTCGTAGAATGATAGAAAACTCAGTTGGCTACCCCAACTGAGTTTTGAAGTCTTATTTAGTCTTTCCAAAGTTCTTTGACTTTTGCTTGTACTTCTGCATTTTCTAGGAATTCATCGTAGGTTTCATCAATACGATCAATGACGCCATTCTTAGACAAAACAATGATATGGTTTGCCAAAGTTTGGATAAACTCGTGGTCATGACTGGCAAAGATGATTGATTCTTTAAAGTTTTTCAATCCATCGTTCAAGCTTGAAATAGATTCCAAATCCAAGTGATTTGTTGGATCATCAAGTACAAGGACATTTGATTTCAAGAGCATGAGTTTTGAAAGCATGACACGCACTTTTTCTCCTCCTGACAAGACGTTTACAGGTTTGTTAACCTCATCACCAGAGAAGAGCATACGACCAAGGAAACCACGTAGAAAGGTATTGTCATCTTCTTCTTTACTTGCAAATTGACGCAACCAGTCAAGGATTGACTCTCCACCTGCAAAATCAGCCGAGTTATCTTTTGGCAAGTAAGAACGGCTAGTAGTAACTCCCCACTTGACAGTTCCTTCATAGTCGATGTCACCCATGATTGCACGAATTAATGCAGTAGTTTGGATATCATTTTGTCCAATAAGAGCAGTCTTATCACCTGGACGCAAGATGAAACTAATATTGTCTAGAATAGTTTCACCATCAATCTTTACAGTTAGATTTTCTACTGTCAAGAGATCATTACCAATCTCGCGTTCTGCTTTAAAGTTGATAAATGGATATTTACGACTAGATGGCACAATCTCTTCTAATTCAATCTTGTCAAGCATTTTTTTACGAGACGTTGCTTGTCTTGACTTAGAAGCGTTGGCAGAGAAGCGAGCAACGAATTCTTGCAATTGCTTAATTTTTTCTTCTGCCTTGGCATTACGGTCTGCTAGCAATTTAGCAGCAAGCTCAGAAGATTCCTTCCAGAAGTCGTAGTTTCCGACATAGAGTTTGATTTTTTTCCAAAGTCAAGGTCGGCCATATGAGTACACACTTTGTTTGAGGAAGTGACGGTCATGGGATACAACGATAACGGTGTTATCAAAAGTCAATCAAGAAAGTCTTCTAGCCAAGTAATAGATTGGATATCCAAACCGTTGGTCGGCTCGTCCAAGAGAAGAACATCAGGTTTACCAAAAAAGTGCTTTTAGCAAGGAGAACCTTCACTTTTTCACCATTGGCCAATTCGCTCATGTTTTGATAGTGCAATTCTTCTGGAATATTTAGGTTTTTGAAGTAATTGAGATGCTTCACTTTCTGCTTCCCAACCTCCAAGTTCAGCAAATTCACCTTCAAGTTCAGCTGCACGAACACCGTCCTCGTCTGAGAAATCTTCCTTCATGTAAATAGCATCTTTTTCCTTCATGATGCTATAAAGTTTTTCATTTCCCATAATGACGACATCAATAACTCGCTCATCTTCATAGTCAAAATGATTTTGACGGAGAACAGAGAGACGTTCATCTGGACCAAGAGAGATGTGACCAGTTGTTGGCTCGATATCACCAGCTAAGATTTTTAAGAATGTAGACTTCCCAGCACCATTAGCACCAATTAATCCGTATGTATTTCCTTCTGTAAATTTGATATTGACATCATCAAAAAGTTTGCGATCACTAAAACGTAGTGAAACATCAGATACTGTAAGCAATGTTTTTCTCCTATAATATGTAATACATTTATTCTACTAGAAAAGAGAGAAATATTCAAATTTTTGTTTGTCAATTTTATGTCAATTAAGTTTACAGTTTTATTTACAATGAGTTAGTTGTTTGATTTAAATAATTTTCTGTTATTTTAACAAAAAAATGCTATAATTGAAGAGACCATTTCGAAGGAGAAAAAAATGACGAAACCCATTATTTTAACAGGAGATCGCCCAACAGGAAAACTGCATATTGGACATTATGTTGGGAGTCTTAAAAATAGAGTATTACTGCAGGAAGAAGACAAGTATGACATGTTTGTTTTTTTGGCGGACCAACAAGCATTGACAGATCACGCCAAAGACCCTCAAACGATTGTAGAATCGATTGGGAATGTTGCCTTAGATTATCTAGCAGTTGGATTGGATCCAAGTAAATCAACTATCTTTATTCAAAGTCAAATTCCAGAGTTGGCTGAACTGTCTATGTACTATATGAATTTGGTTTCACTAGCTCGTTTGGAACGCAATCCTACAGTGAAAAACAGAGATTGCTCAGAAAGGGTTTGGAGAAAGTATTCCGACAGGATTTTTGGTTTATCCAATTGCGCAAGCAGCTGATATCACAGCCTTTAAGGCCAATTATGTTCCTGTAGGAACAGACCAAAAACCAATGATTGAGCAAACTCGCGAGATTGTTCGTTCCTTTAATAACGCATATAACTGTGATGTCTTGGTGGAACCGGAAGGTATTTATCCAGAAAATGAGAGAGCAGGGCGTTTGCCTGGTTTAGATGGAAATGCCAAGATGTCTAAATCCCTTAATAATGGTATTTATCTAGCTGATGATGCGGATACCTTGCGTAAAAAAGTCATGAGCATGTATACTGATCCAGACCATATTCGAGTCGAGGATCCAGGTAAGATTGAAGGAAATATGGTTTTCCATTATCTAGATGTTTTTGGTCGTCCTGAAGATGCTCAAGACATTGCAGAGATGAAAGAACATTATCAACGTGGTGGTCTTGGCGATGTGAAGACGAAAGCGTTATCTACTTGAAATACTCGAACGCGAACTTGGTCCTATTCGTGAGCGCCGTATCGAATTTGCTAAGGATATGGGAGAAGTGTACAATATGCTTCAAAAAGGTAGTGAAAAAGCTCGTGAGGTTGCAGGGCAAACTCTATCTGAAGTTAAGGGAGCAATGGGACTAAATTATTTTAAATAATAGATAAAATATGAATCGTAAAACTATCTCTTCCATAGAATCACAGGGATAGTTTTTTTATGTTTTCTGTTATAAATATAATTGACAAATTTTCATAGAATGGTATGATAGATACAATACAAAAAGAGTCAAGCTCAAAAAGAAAGAAAAGAGGAAACTTCAATGTCTAATTGGGATACTAAATTTTTGAAAAAAGGTTTTACCTTTGATGATGTATTGCTCATTCCAGCAGAAAGTCATGTGTTGCCTAATGATGCAGATTTAACAACAAAATTGGCAGATAATCTGACTTTAAATATCCCAATTATAACAGCCGCGATGGATACAGTCACAGAAAGTCAAATGGCTATTGCCATTGCTCGTGCGGGTGGTCTTGGAGTAATCCATAAAAATATGTCTATTGCGCAACAGGCAGATGAAGTTCGCAAGGTAAAACGTTCTGAAAATGGTGTTATTATTGATCCATTCTTCTTGACTCCAGAACACACTATTGCTGAAGCGGACGAACTGATGGGACGCTACCGTATCAGTGGTGTTCCAGTTGTGGAAACACTTGAAAATCGTAAATTGGTTGGTATTTTGACAAACCGAGATCTTCGCTTTATTTCAGATTACAATCAGCCAATCTCAAACCACATGACCAGTGAAAATCTTGTCACTGCTCCTGTTGGTACAGATCTTGCAACAGCTGAAAGCATTCTTCAAGAACACCGTATTGAAAAACTTCCTTTGGTAGACGAAGAAGGTCGTCTTTCTGGCTTGATTACTATTAAAGATATTGAAAAAGTGATTGAATTTCCAAATGCGGCTAAAGATGAGTTTGGTCGTCTTCTAGTTGCTGGTGCGGTAGGTGTCACTTCAGATACATTTGAACGTGCCGAAGCCCTTTTTGAAGCAGGTGCTGATGCAATTGTTATTGATACTGCTCATGGTCACTCTGCTGGGGTTCTACGTAAAATTGCTGAAATTCGTGCTCATTTCCCAGATCGCACTTTGATTGCTGGTAATATTGCAACTGCAGAAGGTGCGCGTGCTCTTTATGATGCAGGTGTAGATGTTGTCAAAAGTCGGTATCGGACCAGGTTCTATCTGTACTACTCGTGTGATTGCAGGGTGTGGGTGTCCCACAAGTGACAGCAATCTATGATGCGGCAGCCGTTGCGCGCGAATATGGAAAAACAATTATTGCTGATGGTGGAATCAAGTATTCTGGAGATATTGTAAAAGCCCTTGCTGCAGGTGGAAATGCAGTTATGCTTGGATCAATGTTTGCTGGAACAGACGAAGCACCAGGTGAAACGGAAATCTTCCAAGGACGTAAAGTTTCAAGACTTACCGTGGTATGGGGATCAATCGCTGCAATGAAGAAAGGTTCAAGTGACCGTTACTTCCAAGGTTCTGTCAATGAAGCGAAACAAACTTGTTCCAGAAGGAATTGAAGGTCGCGTAGCCTATAAAGGCGCAGCAGCTGATATTGTTTTCCAAATGATTGGTGGTATTCGCTCTGGTATGGGTTACTGTGGTGCAGCTAACCTTAAAGAATTGCATGACAACGCTCAATTTATTGAAATGTCTGGGGCTGGTTTGAAAGAAAGCCATCCTCATGATGTACAAATCACTAATGAGGCGCCAAACTACTCTATGTAAGAAGAAAAGAACTCCTGAATTTTCAGGAGTTCTTTTTGTTTACAAAGTTGTCAATTTGGGTTTGACAGATACTTTACCATTTTGGATATTGAAGATACTAAGATTTTCTGGCAAATTTTGCAAGTGGTCTAAACTTGTTGTTGTGATAAAGGTTTGGATAGATTGTGAAATCGTTTCTAATAATTTTAGTTGTCTAGTGTTGTCAAGTTCGCTCATAACATCGTCAAGTAGTAGTATTGGAGACTCTTTAGTAATACTTTCCATTAACTCTATTTCTGCTAATTTTATAGAGAGTACAAGACTACGATGTTGACCTTGACTTCCAAAACTAGCATCTATACCATTGATATAGAAAGTAATGTCATCTCGATGAGGGCCGACACCAGTATTCTTTTTATATAAATCTCTTGATCTACTTTTCTCTAAAGCCATTTTAAAAGAATCCATTAACAGTTCTTCATTAGTGAAAGTTGACAGATGATTGATAAGATATTGACAACTCTTCTAATTTATTTGAAATTTCTAAGTGTTTTATTTGACCAAATTTCTCTAAGTCTTTAATGAATTTTATCCGATGTTTTATGACGCGACAACCATACTCTACTAACTGATCATCTAAGACCGACAGAAATGTTTCGTCAATCTTTTGATTGGATTTTAGGTAAGTATTTCTTTGCTTGAGTATATGGTTATAGTTTGACAGGTCTGACAAGTAGATTGGTTTAATTTGTCCCAATTCTATATCTATAAACTTTCGGCGAATGGAAGGTGCTCCTTTAATTAGCTGGAGATCTTCAGGTGCAAAGAGGACCACATTCATATGTCCAATGTAGTCTGAGAGGCGAGCTTGTTTTAAGTGATTGACTTTAGTCACACGCCCTTTTGGTGTTAAATCAATTTCTAGAGGTATAGAGCTTGTTTTTTTCTGTATTAAGCCAGAAAGATGAAGTTGCTCTTCATCAAAATGAATGAGATTTTTATCTGTCCGAGTACGATGACTACGTGTCAAAGCTAAGAAATAGATTGCTTCTAGAATATTGGTCTTTCCTTGCGCATTTTGGCCTAAAAAGACGTTTAATTTTGGATTAAAATCAATTTTTGCCTCTTTGTAATTTCGAAAGGTCTTAATTGTTAAATGTTGAAGCCACATAGTTATCTTCCTGGAAAACGTGGAGCTTGTTTGAATTTAGGTGATGAAGTAGTTTTTTGTTTTTCTTTCTTTACACCCTTGTTCATCTCTTTGACAAGTTTAGCAATTCGTTCTTTCAATCTTATCTGCTTGGTATTCTTCTTGCTCTTTTAAACTTGGTTGTGTCAAGGTGATGTCAATCTTTTAAATCAGGGATGTCAATCGTATCTCCAATACGGATTTTTTTCCCACGTCTACTTTCTAATTCACCATTAAAGTAAACTTGATGCTCTATTAGAAAGGATTTGATAGCACCACCGCTTTGTATAATTCCAAGCTCTTTTAGGAGGGCTTGGAGCGTAATAAATTCTTCAAATAATTTGTATTCCATAATTCACCTCAATCTATGGTATTATACCATATTTTCCCTGAAATAACTGAAGGAAAGTCAGTCAAAATGAAAACGATTTTACTTTTGAAAGCTATAAAGAGAACAAGAAAAATTTTGATTTTCGTGGTATAATAGAACTCTATATGTAAGGAGGTAAGGTATGGAGTTGGTGCCTGGAATTTCAGCACATTTTGTTCAATCCAAAAAGTTTAAAACAAATAAAATCACTATTCGTTTTACTGCTCCCTTATCTCTTGAGACAATAGCAGGACGCATGTTAAGTGCAAGTATGTTGGAAACTGCCAATAAAGCTTACCCAACATCTCAAGCTTTTCGCAGATACTTGGCAAGTTTATATGGAACAGATATTTCTACAAGTGCTTATCGTAGGGGACAGGTACATATTCTTGACCTAACATTTACCTATGTGAGGGATGATTTTTTAAGTAAAAAGAATGTCTTGACTTCTCAAATTTTTGAACTGGTGAGCCAGACTTTATTTGCCCCCTTAGCTCAAGATGGTGCTTTTGAGCCAGCCTTATTTGAAATTGAAAGAAAACAGTTATTGGCTAGTTTAGCTACTGATATGGATGATTCATTTTATTTTGCTCATAAGGAGTTGGATAGCTTGTTCTTCCATGATGAGCGTCTTCAATTAAGATACAGTGATTTACGAAAACGTATTTCAAATGAGTCTCCAAAAAGTAGTTACACTTGTTTTCAAGATACTCTGAAAAATGATCGAATTGATTTCTTTTTCTTGGGTGATTTTAATGAAGTAGAAGTGAAGGAGTGGTTGAGGTCATTCTCCTTTACTGGGCGTCAAATCGATGTCAAGCCTCAGTACAAACAACCATATTCAAATGTCCTTCGGGAAGGAATGGTTCGTAAGAATGTGGGCCAATCTGTTTTGGAATTGGCTTACCATTGTTCTACGAGCTATGGAGACAAGCATCATTTGGCCATGGTAGTAATGAATGGTCTGTTAGGTGGTTTTGCTCACTCTAGGCTTTTTACAAATGTTCGGGAAAATGCTGGTCTAGCCTACACTATCTCCAGTCAATTGGATTTATTTAGTGGTCAATTGAGGATGTATGCTGGCATTGATCGGGAAAAGCGCAATCAAGCCAGAAAACTGATGAATCATCAATTACTTGAACTAAAAAAAGGTAATTTTACAGATTTGGAGATTGAACAGACTAAGGAGATGATTCGCAGAACCTTATTGCTTGCGCAAGATAGTCAGAGCTCACTAATCGAGCGAGTTTACTTGAAAAGTTTGTTAGGGAAATCTACATCAGATTTTGACAATTGGATTGAAATTAAATCAAGTTGATAAAGAAGCTATCTGCAAAGCAGCAAATAGTGTCCGGTTACAAGCGATATACTTTATGGAAGGAATAGAATGACACCAGTTACCTTTGAAGAAAAATACTATCCTGCTGTAAAGGAGACGGTTTATCAGACTCGTCTATCAAATGGATTGATAGTTTCTCTCCTTCCTAAGAAACAATTTAATGAAGTTTACGGAGTTGTAACAGTTCGATTTGGATCAGTAGACACAAACTTTACACTATCTGAAAAAGGTTTACAGTGTTATCCAGCTGGAATTGCACATTTTCTTGAACACAAACTGTTTGAGAGAGAAAATGCTGAAGATATTATGGAGTCTTTTACACGCTTGGGAGCTGATAGCAATGCTTTTACAAGTTTTACAAAGACGAGTTATTTGTTTTCAACAATAGATCATTTATCAGAAAACTTGGATTTGCTTGAAGAATTGGTAACAGTTGCTCACTTTACAGAAGAGTCAGTTGAGCGAGAGCGGGAAATCATTCAACAAGAACGTGAGATGTACCAAGATGATCCAGATTCGCGCCTGTTTTTTGCAACATTAGCAAATCTTTATCCCAATACTCCTCTGGCAGCAGATATTGTTGGAAGTGAAAAGTCAATTAACAATATCCAGCTAAATGACTTAAAAAATAACTTTACAGCCTTTTACAAACCTGTAAATATGTCTTTGTTTTTAGTTGGGAATTTTGATGTAGATACAGTTAAGAACTATTTTTCGCAAAAGAAACTTAGAAACTTGGAAGAAATGGTAGTAAGGAAGGAGAAGCTTACTTTACAAGCTGTCAAAGAAAGAGATAACCTTCGGATGGAAGTCTCTTCACCAAAACTTGCTGTTGGAATTAGGGGAGCAGGTGAGGTGGCAGCAGAAGATTGCTACCGTTATAATATTTTGCTAAAATTATTGTTTACGATGATGTTTGGTTGGACTTCTGAGCGATTTCAAAAGTTATATGAGAATGGGAAGTTAGATGCGTCATTGTCACTTGAGGTTGAAGTCAACAGTCGCTTTCATTTTGTGATATTGACGATGGAAACGAAAGAACCTGTTTCGTTGTCGCATCAATTTCGAAAGGCTATTCGCAACTTTACGAAAGATTCAGATCTTACAGAGGAACATCTGGATCTTGTTAAGAGTGAGATGTTTGGGGAATTTTTCAGTAGTATGAACTCCTTGGAGTTTATTGCGACACAGTATGAACCAGTCGACAGAGGAGAAACTATTTTGGATTTACCAAAAATTTTACAAGAAATTACTTTAGACGATGTTCTTGAAGCAGGTCATCGTTTGATAGATGATGGTGATCTAGTTGATTTTACAATCTTTCCAGCTTAAAAGATGACTAATACTAGAAAGAAGGAATGGTACGTATGAGAAAAAAAACAATTGGTGAGGTTCTGCGTCTAGCCAGAATTAACCAGGGATTGAGTATAGAAGAACTGCAGGCAAAAACGGATATTCAGATGAATTTATTAGAGGCTATGGAGGCTGATGATTTTGATCAACTTCCTAGTCCATTTTATGCTCGTTCTTTTTTGAGAAAATATGCCTGGGCGGTTGAATTGGACGAGCGAATCATTTTGGATGCCTATGATTCGGAAGCATGATTACCTATGAAGAGGTAGATGTTGATGAAGAAGACTTGTCTGGTCGTAGACGATCAAATAAGAAAAAAACGTCTTATCTCCCCCTTGTTTTATTTCGTTCTATTTGCTTTGTCGATTTTAATTTTTGTGACTTATTATGTTTGGAATTATATCCAGACTCAACCAACGCGTCCTTCTTCGCCTAATTATAGTGTTGTGAGCTCAACTAGTTCCACAACCTCAACTAGTTCATCTTCTAGTAGTCAGACGTCTAGCCCATCTTCTACTACGGAATCAACTATTACAGTGTCAGGCGAAGGAAACCGCATTGAAGCTCGGTATAAAACGAGTAAGGAAACAGCTACGGTTCAGCTGGCAGTTTCGGATGTAACTAGCTGGGTTAGTGTTTCAGGAAGCGAGCTAGAGGGTGGTGTGACACTATCCGCAGACAATAAAAATGCAAAAACAACAGTTTCAACTAAGAATCCCGTTACTATCACCTTAGGTGTAGTGAAGGGAGTTACTGTGACTGTAGATAATCAAACAGTTGATACTTCCAAGTTGACGACTCAGACTGGAACTGTAACACTTACATTCACTACAGACTAAGGAAGAAACAATGAAAAAAGAACAAATCCCTAATGTATTAACAATTGGTAGAATTCTCTTTATACCTCTCTTTATTCTTATTTTGACTTTTGGTCATTCACAAGGCAGTCACCTGCTGGCGGCAATCATCTTTGCAGTTGCTAGTATAACGGATTATCTCGATGGCTATCTTGCTCGAAAATGGAATGTAGTCAGCAACTTTGGAAAGTTTGCAGATCCGATGGCCGATAAGCTGTTGGTTATGTCAGCTTTTATCATGTTGATTGAGTTAGGTATGGCTCCAGCTTGGGTTGTTGCTATTATCATCTGTCGTGAACTTGCGGTGACAGGCTTGCGTTTGTTGCTTGTTGAGACGGGAGGGACAGTTCTAGCAGCAGCGATGCCAGGGAAAATTCAAGACCTTTAGTCAGATGTTTGCCATTATCTTTTTGCTCTTACATTGGAATTTAATTGGTCAACTGTTGCTTTATATAGCTTTATTTTTCACTATCTACTCTGGTTATGATTATTTCAAGGGTAGCGCTCATGTATTCAAAGGGACATTTGGTTCGAAATGAAATCGATTATTGAAGTAAAAGATCTGTCTTTTCGTTATAAGGAAGACCAAGATTATTATGATGTTAATAATGTCTCGTTTCACGTGAAACGGGGAGAATGGCTTTCGATTGTAGGTCATAATGGGAGTGGGAAATCGACAACTATCCGTTTGATTGATGGCTTGCTTGAAGCAGAGTCTGGGGAAATCTGGATAGATGGGCAATTGCTGTCCTCTGAGAACGTTTGGGACTTACGCCGTCAAATTGGTATGGTTTTTCAAAATCCAGATAACCAATTTGTGGGGGCGACTGTTGAAGATGATGTTGCCTTTGGCCTAGAAAATCAGGGACTTCCTCGTGAAGAAATGAAAAAGAGAGTGGCTGAATCTTTGGAGTTGGTAGGTATGCTGGACTTTAAGAAGAGAGAACCAGCTCGTTTGTCTGGTGGACAAAAACAACGGGTGGCTATTGCAGGAGTTGTTGCCTTGAGACCAGCTATTTTGATTCTGGACGAGGCTACAAGTATGTTGGATCCTGAGGGACGCAGAGAACTGATTCAGACAGTTCAAGAGATTCGAAATACCACCAGATGACAGTCGTCTCCATTACGCACGATTTGGAAGAAGTTGCGATGAGTGATCGTGTCTTGGTCATGAAAAAAGGCCAAGTGGAGTCAACCAGCAGCCCAAGAGAACTTTTTTCTCGGGATGACCTTGACCAGATAGGGTTAGATGAGCCTTTTACTAATCAATTGAGAGAATCTTTGAGAGAGACTGGTTATCAGTTGCCGGATGGATATTTGACAGAAGGAGAGCTAGAGGACAAGTTATGGGAATTACTCTAGAAAATGTGAGCTTTACCTATCAAGAGGGGACTCCCCCTATCTTCATCAGCCTTGACTGATGTTTCCTTGACGATTGAGGATGGCTCCTATACAGCTTTAGTAGGTCACACAGGTAGTGGGAAATCAACGATTTTACAGCTTTTAAATGGCCTATTGGTACCAAGTAAGGGTTCTGTTCGAGTTTTCGATACTGTCATTACTCCTACATCAACCAATAAAGAAATTCGCCAGATTCGAAAGCAGGTTGGTCTAGTGTTTCAATTTGCTGAAAATCAGATTTTTGAAGAGACTGTTTTGAAAGATGTGGCGTTTGGACCGCAAAATTTTGGAGTTTCTGAGGAAGAGGCCAAGAAAATTGCGCGTGAAAAGTTAGCCTTGGTAGGCATCGATGAGTCACTCTTTGAGCGCAGTCCTTTTGAACTTTCGGGTGGCCAGATGAGACGTGTGGCTATAGCGGGTATGCTAGCCATGGAGCCAACTGTCTTGGTTTTGGATGAGCCAACAGCTGGACTAGATCCTTTGGGTAGAAAAGAATTGATGACCCTGTTTAAAAAACTTCACCTTTCTGGAATGACAATTGTTCTGGTAACGCATTTGATGGATGATGTAGCTGAGTATGCTGATCAGGTCTATGTTATGGAAAAGGGGAGCTTAGTCAAAAGTGGTAAACCGAGCGAAGTTTTCCAAGATGTAGCCTTTATGGAAAATGTGCAGTTAGGTGTGCCTAAAATCACAGCCTTTTGCAAACGTTTGGCAGATAGAGGTATAGCTTTTAAAAACTGCCAATCAAGATAGAGGAGTTTAAGGAGTCGCTAAATGGATAGTATGATTTTAGGGCGTTATATACCAGGAGATTCCATCATTCATCGCTTGGATCCACGTAGTAAATTGCTTGCCATGATCCTGTTGATTTTGATTGTATTTTGGGCCAATAATCCCCTCGCTAATCTCATTCTGTTTGTAGCGACAGGTATATTTATCGCTTTGTCGGGCGTCTCCCTCTCATTTTTCATTCAGGGATTAAAATCCATGTTCTTCCTGATTGCTTTTACGACTCTTTTTCAGCTCTTTTTCATTTCAAGTGGAAATGTCCTATTTGAGTTTTCTTTTATAAGAATAACGGATTATGCGTTGCAACAAGCGGGAATCATTTTCTGTCGTTTTGTGTTGATTATTTTCTTTTCAACCTTGCTGACATTAACGACCATGCCTTTGAGTCTGGCAGCTGCAGTTGAAGCTCTTTTAGCACCGCTGAAACGCGTGAAAGTTCCCGTTCATGAAATTGGTCTCATGTTATCAATGAGTTTGCGTTTTGTTCCAACCTTGATGGATGACACAACGAGAATTATGAATGCTCAAAAAGCTCGTGGAGTTGACTTTGGCGAAGGTAGCATCGTTCAAAAAGTAAAGGCTATGATTCCAATTTTAATTCCTCTTTTTGCGACGAGCTTAAAGCGTGCAGATTCATTGGCAATAGCCATGGAAGCGCGTGGTTATCAGGGAGGAAAGGGTAGAAGTCAGTATAGACAATTGAGATGGAGTCAAAAGGATACACTGGCAATTCTTGTGATTTTGGTACTGGGATGTTTCTTATTTTTCTTAAAATCTTAGTAGGTTTGTAGGATTGATAAGAAGCTCACAGTAGCAGGTTTTTAGTATAAAGGTAGGAATATGAACCGTTTTAAAAAATCAAAATATCTAATCATCGTTTTTGTCACAGTTCTGGCAGTTTCTGTACTATTAGTGACAACCTATTCAAGCGCTATTGTGACAAAACTAGGAGATGGCATTTCCTTAGTAGATAGAATTGTTCAAAAACCCCTTTTCAGTGGTTTGATGCTTTCAAATCAGATTTGGGCCATTTGACGCAGACTTACAATGAAAACGAGAGTCTAAAAAAACAACTCTATCAATTAGAGGTGGAGTCTAATCAATCAGAAACGTTTAAAAAATCAGAAAATGAACAACTACGTCAGTTGCTAGAGATGAAGTCAAAATTGCAGGCTACAAAAACCCTAGCAGCAGATGTGATTATGCGTGCTCCAGTATCTTGGAAAGCAAGAGTTAACAATTGATGTAGGAAGTTCAAAAGGAGCTTCTGAAAATATGTTAGCCATTGCAAACGGTGGCTTGGTTGGTAGTGTTTCAAAGGTGGAGGATCATTCAACAACTGTCAATCTTTTAACCAACGCTGAAAACACGGATAAGATCTCTGTTAAAATCCAACATGGTTCTACTGAAATTTACGGAATTATCGTTGGTTATGACAAGGAATCTGAACTGCTTAAAATCAGTCAATTAAATAGTAATAGTGACATCAGTGCTGGAGACAAGGTGACTACAGGTGGGCTAGGAAACTTTAATGTCAAAGATATTCCTGTTGGAGAGATTGTTGGTACAACGCACAGCAGTGACTATCTAACACGAGAGGTAACTGTAAAGTTAAGTGCTGATATCAAAGATCTTCATGTGGTAGAGTTAGTGGGGAATTAGCAATGAGATTGTTAAAACAAATTGGTATTTTCTTTTTACTCCCTTTTGTTGTGCTAATTGATGCTCATATTGGACAACTGGTGGGATCCTTTTTCCCCACTTTCATTTAGCCAGTCATTTTCTGTTTTTGTTTCTCTTATTTGAGACAATCGAAGTATCAGAATATCTCTACCTAGCCTATTGTTTTATAGTGGGTTTGGTTTACGATATCTATTTTTTCCACTTGATTGGAATTGCCACGCTTTTGTTTATCTTGATAGGTGCTTCGCTCCACAAGTTCAATAGCGTGATTTTGACAAATCGTTGGACAAGGATGTTGACCATTATTGTGATCAGTTTTCTGTTTGATATGGGGAGCTATCTTTTGGCTCTTGCCGTAGGACTGACTGTAGATTCCATGCCGGTATTCATCGTCTATAGCCTTGTCCCATCAATGATTTCTGAACTTTTTATGGATTGTCATTTTTCAATTTATTTTTGAAAAAATTTATCTATAAGAAAGAAATATAAATGTAACAAAGGCGTAATATTTATTATGTCTTTTTTTGGTATACTAGTAATGTCTCAAATAGAAGGAGTATCGACAGAATATGAAGAAAAAAATCTTAGCGTCACTTTTGTTAAGTACAGTATTGGTCTCACAAACGGCAGTATTGACAACTGTTCGTGCAGAAACAACTGATGAAAAAATTGCTGCTCAAGATAATAAAATTAGCAGTTTAACAGCGCAACAACAAGAAGCTCAAAAGCAAGTGGATCAAATCCAAGGTCAAGTTTCAACAATTCAAGCAGAGCAAGCAAGCTTGCAATCCGAAAACGAAAAATTACAAGCTGAATCTAAAAAACTTGAAGGAGAAATTACAGAGCTTTCTAAAAATATCGTGGCTCGTAATGCTTCTTTAGAAAAACAAGCACGTAGCGCACAGACAAATGGAGCTGCGACTAGCTACATTAATACAATTGTAAACTCAAAATCAATCACAGAAGCCATTTCGCGTGTTGCTGCAATGAGCGAGATTGTATCGGCTAACAACAAAATGTTGGAGCAACAAAAGGCTGATAAAAAAGCAATTTCTGATAAACAAGTAGCCAATAATGAAGCAATCAATACAGTTATTGCTAACCAACAAAAACTGGCTGATGATGCGCAGGCATTGACAACTAAGCAAGCTGAGTTGAAGGTTGCAGAGTTGAATCTTGCTGCTGAGAAAGCTACTGCAGAAGGTGAGAAAGCTAGTTTGCTAGAGCAGAAAGCAGCAGCAGAGGCAGAAGCACGTGCGGCTGCAGAAGCAGAAAGCAGCTTACAGAGCACGTCAAACAAGCCAACAGCAGTCAGTTGTTGCTTCTGGAAACACAAGTTTCTCTGCTCAAGTACAGGCAACATCAACAACTGACGATGAAGATTCAAGCTACACTCCAGCACCTGCGCCAGCGCCTGCTAGACAACGTCCAACATACAGCTCAAATGCTTCAAGTTATCCAACTGGTGAATGTACTTGGGGAGCTAAAACATTGGCACCTTGGGCTGGAGATTACTGGGGAAATGGAGCTCAGTGGGCAACAAGTGCAGCCGCAGCAGGATTCCGTACAGGTTCAACTCCACAAGTTGGTGCGATTGCATGTTGGAATGATGGTGGTTATGGACACGTAGCGGTTGTTACAGCAGTTTCATCATCAACTCGTATTCAAGTATCAGAATCAAACTACGGTGGAGATCGTACAATCGGAAACAAACGTGGATGGTTCAACCCAACTACAACTTCTGAAGGTTACGTAACATACATCTATCCAAACTAATGTATAAAACGAAGAGACTCAATCGAGTCTCTTTTAATGTTTTTATCCGAAAGTCCTACTAAATAGCTTGAAAATACTGTTGAAATATGATAGAATAAAACCTGTCGTGTAAACGATAATACTCATTCTTGATGAATTGTGAAACTGTTGCCCTTGGGTCGTTTTGCAAGTTGAAATCTAGAAGAGGAAAAAACAAAAAGGAGAAATACTCATGGCAGTAATTTCAATGAAACAACTTCTTGAGGCTGGTGTACACTTTGGTCACCAAACTCGTCGCTGGAACCCTAAGATGGCTAAGTACATCTTCACTGAGCGTAACGGAATCCACGTTATCGACTTGCAACAAACTGTAAAATACGCTGACCAAGCATACGACTTTATGCGTGACGCAGCAGCTAACGATGCAGTTGTATTGTTTGTTGGTACTAAGAAACAAGCTGCTGACGCTGTTGCTGAAGAAGCTGTACGTTCAGGTCAATACTTCATCAACCACCGTTGGTTGGGTGGAACTCTTACTAACTGGGGAACTATCCAAAAACGTATTGCTCGTTTGAAAGAAATCAAACGTATGGAAGAAGAAGGAATCTTCGACGTTCTTCCTAAGAAAGAAGTTGCACTTCTTAACAAACAACGTGCACGTCTTGAAAAATTCTTGGGTGGTATCGAAGACATGCCTCGTATCCCAGATGTAATGTACGTAGTTGACCCGCATAAAGAGCAAATCGCTGTTAAAGAAGCTAAAAAATTGGGAATCCCAGTTGTAGCGATGGTTGACACAAACACTGATCCAGACGATATCGATGTAATCATCCCAGCTAACGATGACGCTATCCGCGCGGTTAAGTTGATTACAGCTAAATTGGCTGACGCTATCATCGAAGGACGTCAAGGTGAAGATGCAACAGCAGTTGAAGCAGAATTTGTAGCTTCAGAAGCTCAAGCAGACTCAATCGAAGAAATCGTTGAAGTTGTAGAAGGCGATAACGCTTAATTCATATAAATAGTAATTACCTAGGAGGGCGGGGCGTAGCCCGGCTCTCCTATTTTTAAAAAATATAGGAGAATCAAAATGGCAGAAATTACAGCTAAACTTGTAAAAGAGTTGCGTGAAAAATCTGGTGCCGGTGTTATGGACGCTAAAAAAGCGCTTGTAGAAACAGACGGTGATATCGAAAAAGCGATTGAATTGCTTCGTGAAAAAGGTATGGCGAAAGCAGCTAAGAAAGCTGACCGCGTTGCTGCAGAAGGTTTGACTGGTGTTTATGTTAACGGTAACGTTGCAGCAGTAATTGAAGTAAACGCTGAAACTGACTTCGTTGCGAAAAACGCTCAATTCGTTGACTTGGTAAATGCTACAGCTAAAGTAATTGCTGAAGGAAAACCAGCTAACAACGAAGAAGCACTTGCTTTGACAATGCCTTCAGGTGAAACTCTTGAAGCAGCTTATGTATCTGCAACAGCAACTATCGGAGAAAAAATCTCATTCCGTCGTTTTGCTTTGATCGAAAAACAGATGCACAACACTTTGGAGCTTACCAACACAATGGTGGTCGTATCGGTGTTATCTCAGTTATCGAAGGTGGAGACGAAGCTCTTGCTAAACAATTGTCAATGCACATCGCAGCGATGAAACCAACAGTTCTTTCATACAAAGAATTGGACGCTCAATTCGTTAAAGATGAGTTGGCACAATTGAACCACGTAATCGACCAAGACAACGAAAGCCGTGCAATGGTTAACAAACCAGCCCTTCCACACTTGAAATATGGATCAAAAGCACAATTGACTGAAGAAGTAATTGCTCAAGCTGAAGCTGACATCAAAGCTGAGTTGGCTGCAGAAGGCAAACCAGAAAAAATCTGGGACAAAATCATCCCAGGTAAAATGGATCGCTTCATGCTTGACAACACTAAAGTTGACCAAGCTTACACACTTCTTGCCCAAGTCTACATCATGGACGATAGCAAGACAGTTGAAGCATACCTTGATTCAGTTAACGCTTCAGTAGTTGAGTTCGCTCGCTTTGAAGTTGGTGAAGGAATTGAGAAAGCTGCGAACGACTTCGAAGCAGAAGTTGCAGCTACAATGGCAGCAGCCTTGAATAACTAATGATAAAAAAGGAAGCAATTTGCTTCCTTTTTCTTTTGCTGTAGAGAACTTAGATTTTTCTTTAAATTGGACAAAGAAAAAGCCCTATAATAAGGGCTAAGTGCATTTAGGAGACTACACTTCAAATTCGTAGAGTGCTGTAGACAGATAACGTTCGCCGTTATCTGGTGCTAAAGCAAGGACTTTCTTACCTGTACCTAATTTTTGGGCAACTTCAATTGCCCCGTAAATCGCTGCGGCTGAAGAAATCCCAACAAGGAACCCTTCTTTTCCGCCGATTTCACGGCCAAGCGCAAGGGCATCATCTGACGTTACACGGACGATACCGTCATAGGCTTTTGTATCAAGTGTATCAGGAATAAATCCAGCTGAGATACCTTGAATTTTGTGAGGTCCTGGTTTTTCACCAGACAAGATAGCTGACTCGTCTGCCTCAACTGCATAAACTTGAATGTCTGGATTTGCTGCTTTAAGAGCGTGAGAAACACCTGAAATCGTTCCACCAGTACCAACACCACCCACAAAAGCATCTAGTCCATCAGAACCGAAAGCAGCCAGTATTTCAGCTCCTGTTGTTCTTTCGTGTACTTCAGGATTAGCTGGATTGTTAAATTGGAGTGGAAGGAAGCCATCACGTTCAGCTGCGATCTCCTGAGCCTTGGCAATTGCGCCTTTCATTCCTTCGCTACCAGGAGTAAGGACGAGTTCAGCACCATAGGCTTGGATAATCTTACGTCGTTCCACACTCATCGTTTCGGGCATGACGATAACAACTTTATATCCTTTAGCAGCCCCTACCCAAGAAAGTCCGATACCAGTATTTCCACTCGTTGCTTCAACAATAGTAGCACCCGGTTTTAGAATACCATCTTGTTCCGCTTTTTCAATCATGCTAAGGGCAATACGGTCTTTTACTGACGATCCAGGGTTAAAAGCTTCAAGTTTTACATAAACATCTGCGGCACCCTCTGGAACAATGTTGTTAAGTTTAACAATCGGTGTTTGTCCGATTAGTTCAGTGATATTGTTATAAATAGCCATAGATATACCTCTTTGTATAAGATGATACTAGTATAACGCGCTTAAGGCTATTTGTAAAATATAGAAATCCTATCAAAGCGATAGGATTTTTTTATATCAAAGGTCTGAGCTGTAAATCTGCGAATAAATTTAGTAGGTGCTATCTATATTTTTGTTTACAATAAGTTTACAGGAACTTCAACTTCTCGTAAACCTTGATCTGTTAAAGCAACCTTTCCATTAAAAAACTCCACAAGAGCAGCCTTGATATTTTCTTTCTCTTCCTTGTCAACATAAATCATCGTATCGACTTGATCTGTAAAGTTTGTATCCAGCTCCATGAGATTATGTTCTTTAAGGAAGTTACTGTACTCTTGGTATTGAGCGTAGGACATCTGAATGGCTATACCAGCCTGCTCTTTGATTTCAATAATGCCAATTTCTTTGACAGCCAAGGCTACACTACCTGCATAAGCACGAATTAAACCACCAGCACCTAGCTTAATTCCCCCGAAGTAGCGAGTAACCACTACGCAGACATTGGTAAGATTGTGATTCTCTAGGACACCAAGCATTGGAACTCCAGCAGTACCACTAGGTTCACCATCATCACTCGTGCGCTTAATCTCACTGCGTTCCCCTATTATAAAAGCAGAGCAGTTATGGGTAGCTTTGTAGTGTTCTTTTTTTGATGGTCGTGATGAAATCACGAGCCTCTTCTTCACTATAGACACGCTTTACATGACAGATAAAGCGTGACTTTTTAATTTCTTCTTGGACCTGCCCGTCCTCTTTAATTGTTCTAAATTCCATGATTTTATTGTACTAAAAAAATACCTAAAGCGCTAGATTTTTACGAATAAAGAAGTATGAAAGTAAATCCAAATTATCTCGGTCGCTTGTTTACTGAGAAAGAATTAACCGAAGAAGAACGAGAGGCAGCAGTGAAACTGCAAGCAATGAGAAAAGAGAAGGGGAAACTATTTTGTCAACGTTGTGACAGTCCTATTTTGGAAGAATGGTATTTGCCTGTTGGTGCTTACTATTGCAGGGAGTGCTTGCTGATGAAGCGAGTCAGGAGTGATCAAGCTTTATACTATTTTACGCAGGAGGATTTTCCGAAACAAGATGTTCTTAAATGGCGTGGTCAATTGACTCCTTTTCAAGAGAAGGTATCGGAGGGATTGATTCGAGCAGTCGAAAAGAAAGAACCGACCTTAGTTCATGCTGTCACGGGAGCTGGAAAGACAGAGATGATTTATCAAGTTGTAGCCAAAGTGATTGACGATGGTGGTTCGGTGTGTTTGGCTAGTCCTCGAATCGATGTATGTTTGGAATTGTATAAGCGACTGCAGAATGACTTTGCTTGTGAGATAGCACTACTTCATGGCGAATCAGAGCCCTATTTTCGAACTCCCTTAGTAGTTGCAACGACTCACCAGCTGTTAAAATTTCATCATGCTTTTGATTTGCTGATAGTAGATGAAGTAGATGCCTTTCCTTATGTTGACAACCCTATACTTTACTACGCTGTAAACCAATGTGTAAAGGAGGATGGTCTGAGAATCTTTTTAACAGCGACATCTACAGATGAGTTAGATAAGAAGGTTCGCACTGGAGAATTAAAACGATTAAGCTTGCCAAGACGATTTCATGGAAATCCATTGATTATTCCAAAGCCAGTTTGGTTATCGGATTTTAATCGTTATTTAGATAAGAGTCAGTTGTCACCTAAGTTAAAGAGCTCCATTGAGAAGCAGAGAAGAACAGGTTATCCCTTGTTAATCTTTGCATCAGAAATTAAAAAAGGCGAGAAACTAAAAGAAATATTGCAGGAACAGTTTCCAAATGAAAATATCGGCTTTGTTTCCTCTGTCACAGAAAATCGATTAGAGCAGGTGCAAGCTTTTCGAGATGGAGAGTTGACGATACTGATCAGTACGACAATTTTAGAGCGTGGAGTTACCTTCCCTTGTGTGGATGTTTTCGTAGTAGAAGCTAATCATCGTCTCTTTACCAAGTCTAGCTTGATTCAGATTGGTGGGCGAGTTGGGCGTAGTATGGACAGACCAACTGGTGAGTTGCTCTTCTTTCATGATGGATTAAATACTTCCATCAAAAAGGCAATCAAGGAAATCAAGCAGATGAACAAGGAGGCGGGATTATGAATTGTTTATTATGTGGCCAGTCAACAAAGAGTGACTTGACATTTAGTCACCTCTTACTGTTTAAGAATGAGCACAACTATCTTTGCTCAGCTTGTGATTCTACTTTTGAGAAGATTGGTGAAGACCATTGTCCAAACTGCATGAAAAGAGGGTTGTCAACAACGTGTCAAGATTGTAAACTTTGGTGTGAAGATGGGATTCAAGTTGATCATAAAGCAATCTTCACCTATAATCAAGCTATGAAAGACTTCTTTAGTCGATATAAGTTTGATGGGGATTTTCTGCTTAGAAAGGTTTTTACTCCTGTACTTGCAGATGAGTTGAAAAAGTATAGAGACTATGAATTTGTGGTAATTCCCCTAAGTCCTGAAAGATTGCTTGAGAGAGGATTTAATCAGGTTGAAGGTTTGGTTGAGACAGCAGGATTTTCCTTTCAAGATTTACTAGGGAAAAGAGAAGAGAAGGCTAGTTCTTCTAAGAATCGCTCAGAACGATTAGCTACTGAAATTCCCTTTTATATTAAAACGGAAGCCCCTCTTCCTAAGAAGATTTTGGTTATTGATGACATCTATACGACAGGGGCGACTATCAATCGTGTGAAGCGACTGTTTGAAGAGGCAGGTGTTTTGGAAGTCAAAACTTTTTCCCTTGTAAGATGAGGAAAAAATTTGCAAAATGAAAATGAAAGCGTTATAATATAGTTAGAAAAATAAAAATGTTTAGAAAGAAGGTACTTATATGATTAAATATAGTATCCGTGGTGAAAACCTAGAAGTAACAGAAGCAATTCGCAATTATGTAGTTTCTAAACTCGAAAAGATCGAAAAATATTTTCAACCTGAACAAGAGTTGGATGCACGTGTCAACTTGAAAGTTTACCGTGAAAAAACAGCAAAAGTTGAAGTAACAATTCCACTTGGCTCAATTACTCTTCGTGCAGAAGATATTTCTCAAGATATGTATGGTTCTATCGATCTTGTAACAGATAAAATTGAACGCCAGATTCGAAAAAATAAAACAAAAATCGAACGCAAGAATAAAAATAAGGTTGCAACAAGCCAGCTCTTTACAGATGCTCTAGTTGAAGATGCAAATGTTGTGCAGCCAAAAGTGGTTCGTTCAAAACAAATTGATTTAAAACCAATGGATTTGGAAGAAGCTCTTCTTCAAATGGACTTGTTGGGACATGATTTCTTTATCTATGTAGACGTAGAAGATCAAACAACAAATGTTTTGTATCGCCGTGAGGATGGTGAAGTTGGTTTGCTAGAAGTTAAGGAATCATAAAATCTTGACAGCTATGTAAAAGTGGTTTACAAAATTGTAAACCACTTTTGTATTGCATCATTATACAAGGTATAAATGGAGGTAGTTATGAAAGATGTAGTAATTGTTTCAGCAGTGCGAACTCCTATAGGCTCCTTTGGAGGGGGCTTGAGGAATGTTTCTGCTGTTGATTTGGGATCTTTGGTCATTAAGAGCGCTTTGGAAAAAGCCAATGTCAAACCAGAGCAGGTAGACGAAGTGATTATGGGGAATGTCCTAGGCGCAGGTTTAGGTCAAAACGTAGCTCGTCAAATGAGCGTTCATGCAGGACTCCCTGAATTTACACCAGCCTTTACTATCAACAAGGTTTGTGGTTCCGGTTTGAAGGCCGTGCAGTTGGCTGCTCAAGCGATTCGATGTGGCGATGCAGATATTATCGTAGCTGGTGGTGTAGAAAACATGAGTCAGGCTCCATACGTTTTGCCAAGCTTCCGTTGGGGCGGCCGTATGGGAGATTCGAAAGTGATAGATACCATGCTCAAGGATGGTTTGTCTGACGCCTTTAACGAATACCATATGGGGATTACAGCTGAGAATGTGGCTGAAGAATATGGTATTAGCCGGGATGAACAAGATGCTCTTGCTTTGGAATCACAAAAACGAGCAGTGGCGGCTATAGAATCTGGACGCTTTAAGAAAGAGATTGTTCCAGTGGTCATTCCTCAACGTAAAGGTGATCCTATCATCTTTGATACAGATGAATACCCTAGAAAAGATACTAGCTTGGAGAGCTTGTCTAAGCTAGGTCCTGTTTTCAAAAAAGACGGTTCTGTCACAGCGGGAAATGCTTCAGGAATCAATGACGGGGCAGCAGCTGTCTTAATCATGAGTGCTGAAAAAGCTGAAGAATTAGGACTTTCAGTGATTGTCCGCATTCGTTCGTATGCAAGTGCAGGTTTGGATCCTAAGATGATGGGATGTGGACCGATTTATGCGACTCGCAAGGCTCTTGAAAAAGGCAATTTGACAGTTGATGATCTCGACTTGATTGAGTCAAATGAAGCCTTTGCTGCCCAGGCTTGTGCGGTTGGGAAAACACTTGGTTTCAAACAGATATTGTCAATGTCAATGGTGGCGCCATTGCTCTTGGTCACCCAATTGGAGCTTCAGGCTGCCGTATCCTAGTGACTCTGGTACATGAGATGATGAAACGTGATGCCAAAACTGGTTTAGCAACTCTCTGTATCGGGGGAGGGATGGGAATAGCCCTCATCGTTGAACGTTAGATGGTAGTAATCTTAGTGCAGGAGGATAATGAGCTTATTCTCCTTTTTGCATTAAAACCATAAAAAAATCAATAAGGAAAAGGAGGCTTACCACTTTTTAAAGGTCGCTTTTTAAGGGCATTTGTGATATAATAATGCGCAAGAGGTTTAGAATGAAAAAAAATAATTTAACCCCGATTTCTGCGGTTCTACTAGGGATTGCAACTTTCGGAACCTTAACAATGCTGATTATTTTTTCACAAAATAATGTTGTAACAATCAGTGCCTTGTTTTTATTTGTACTTCTTTATCTGCTTTTATTCATCTGGCAAAAAAAACAGTATGAAAAGAGCGAAATTGAACAAATCCAATACGTAAACCATCAAGCGGAAGATAGCTTGAATACGTTGCTCGATCAAATGCCAGTTGGTGTTCTGAAATTAGACTTATCTAGTGGCGAAGTCGAATGGTTTAATCCTTATGCTGAGTTGATTTTGACGACTGAAGAAGGCGAAATTGATGTTGACTTGATTCAAACCATTATCAAAGCTTCTGTTGGGAATCCTGGTTCGTATGCTACCTTAGGGGAAACACGCTATGCCGTTCATCTGGACAAGGTTTCAGGTGTCCTGTATTTCTTTGACGTTTCAGGGGAATACGAAGCAACTGTCGAATTGGTAACCAGTCGACCAGTGATTGGGGTCATCTCGGTAGACAACTACGATGATTTAGAGGATGCAACCTCCGAATCGGATATCAGTCATATCAATAGTTTTGTGGCAAATTTTGTTTCAGAGTTTGCTGGTCAATACGCTATGTTTTCTCGGCGTGTGGGGATGGATCGATTTTATCTATTTACTGATTACACAGTTCTCGAGGGCTTGATGAATGATAAATTCTCTGTGATTGATGCCTTTCGTGAGGAGGCAAAACAGAGACAGCTGCCATTGACCTTGAGCATGGGCTTTTCTTATGGTGATGGAAATCACGATGAGATAGGGAAAGTTGCTTTAAGAAACTTGAACTTAGCTGAGGTTCGTGGTGGGGACCAGGTGGTTGTCAAGGAAAATGATGAAACCAAGAACCCAGTCTACTTTGGTGGTGGTTCCGCAGCCTCTGTTAAGAGAACAAGAACACGTACCAGAGCAATGATGACAGCTATTTCAGATAAAATTAGAAGTGTAGACCAAGTCTTTGTAGTCGGGCACAAGAATCTGGATATGGACGCTTTAGGTTCTGCAGTTGGCATGCAGTTGTTTGCAAGCAATATTACTGAAAATAGCTATGCGGTCTACGATGCAGATCAAATGTCACCAGATATTGAGCGTGCCGTCAAATTCTTGGAAAAAGAGGGTGTCACTAAGCTCTTGCCTCTGGCTAATGCGATGAAGTTAGTTACAAATCGTTCGTTGTTGATTCTAGTGGATCATTCGAAGACGGCTTTGACTTTATCGAAAGATTTTTACGAACTGTTCACTCAAACCATTGTCATTGACCATCATAGACGTGATCAGGATTTTCCAGAGAATGCAGTCATCACCTATATTGAAAGTGGGGCAAGTAGTGCCAGTGAGTTGGTCACAGAATTGATTCAGTTCCAAAATTCTAAGAAAAATCGTTTAAGTCGTATGCAGGCCAGTGTTTTGATGGCTGGTATGATGCTGGATACCAAGAATTTTACATCTCGCGTGACGAGTCGAACCTTTGATGTGGCTAGCTATCTGAGAACACGGGGAAGTGACAGTATCGCAATTCAGGAGATTGCTGCGACAGATTTTGAAGAGTACCGTGAGGTAAATGAACTCATTTTACAAGGTCGTAAGCTGGGTGCCGATGTCTTGATTGCCCAAGCTAAGGACTCAACTACTTATGATACGGTTGTCATCAGTAAGGCTGCCGATGCTATGTTGGCTATGTCTGGTATTGAGGCTAGTTTCGTTCTAGCAAAAAATACACAAGGATTTATCTCTATCTCAGCTCGAAGCCGCAGTAAAATCAATGTCCAACGCATTATGGAAGAGTTGGGTGGCGGTGGTCACTTTAATCTAGCTGCTGCACAAATCGAGAATATGGGTCTGTCAGAAGCTGGAGACAAATTGACTCAACTTGTCTTAGATGAACTAAAGGAAAAGGAGAAAGAAGAATGAAAGTAATCTTTTTAGCAGATGTTAAAGGAAAAGGGAAAAAAGGCGAAATCAAGGAAGTGCCAACTGGCTACGCCCAAAACTTCCTGATTAAAAAGAATTTGGCCAAGGAAGCGACTGCTCAAGCAATCGGTGAATTGCGTGGAAAACAAAAATCAGAAGAAAAGGCTCATGCTGAAATGATTGCTGAAGCAAAAGCCATCAAGGCCAAGCTTGAAGCAGAAGAAACGGTTGTAGAGTTTGTTGAAAAGGTTGGACCAGATGGCCGTACATTTGGCTCAATCACCAATAAGAAGATTGCAGAAGAATTGCAAAAGCAGTTTGGTATCAATATTGACAAGCGTCATATTCAAGTAAAGACACCAATTCGAGCAGTAGGTTTGATTGATGTACCAGTGAAAATCTACCAAGATGTTACAAGTGTCATCAATCTTCGTGTAAAAGAAGGGTAAGTTTACAACTTCTTGACAAGATTGTAAAAGGAAGGAAAGTCGGATGGCAGAAGTAGAGGAACTGCGAGTTCAACCTCAGGATATTTTAGCCGAACAGTCTGTTTTGGGGGCTATTTTTATAGATGAGAGCAAGCTCGTTTTTGTCCGAGAATACATTGATTCTCGTGACTTCTTTAAGTATGCTCATCGGTTGATTTTCCAAGCGATGGTAGATTTGTCGGATCGTGGGGAAGCGATTGATGCGACGACGGTTCGGACGATTTTGGATAACCAAGGGGATCTCCAAAATATTGGTGGCTTGTCTTACCTTGTCGAAATTGTCAATTCTGTACCAACTTCAGCTAACGCGGAGTATTATGCTAAAATCGTTGCAGAAAAGGCTATGCTACGTCGCTTGATTTCCAAGTTGACAGACTCTGTCAACCAAGCCTATGAGGCTTCTAAGCCTGTAGATGAAATCATTGCGCAGGCTGAAAAGGGACTCATTGATGTTAGTGAAAACGCCAATCGTAGTGGTTTCAAAAATATCCGTGATATTTTAAATATCAACTTTGGAAACCTAGAAGTTCGGTCACAACAAACAACGGATATCACGGGTATTGCAACGGGCTACCGTGATTTGGATTATATGACGACAGGTCTCCATGAGGAGGAACTGATTATTATCGCAGCTCGTCCTGCGGTCGGTAAAACAGCCTTTGCCTTGAACATTGCTCAGAATATCGGAACCAAGTTAGACAAGACTGTAGCTATCTTTTCACTGGAAATGGGTGCGGAAAGTCTAGTAGATCGTATGTTGGCGGCCGAAGGCTTGGTGGAGTCCCATTCTATCCGTACGGGTCAATTGACTGATGAGGAATGGCAAAAGTATACCATTGCCCAAGGGAATCTGGCCAACGCGAGTATCTATATCGATGATACACCAGGGATTCGGATTACGGAAATTCGTTCGCGCTCACGCAAACTGGCTCAAGAAACAGGCAATCTAGGCTTGATTTTGATCGACTACCTACAGCTTATCACAGGGACTGGTCGTGAAAACCGCCAACAAGAAGTTTCTGAAATTTCTCGTCAGTTGAAAATTCTAGCTAAGGAATTGAAAGTTCCAGTCATTGCTCTTAGTCAGTTATCTCGTGGAGTGGAACAGCGTCAGGATAAGAGACCAGTCTTGTCTGATATTCGTGAATCGGGTTCTATCGAGCAGGATGCAGATATCGTAGCCTTTCTATACCGTGACGACTACTACGATCGTGCGGGTGAAGAAGAGGAAGGAATTCCAAATAACAAGGTAGAGGTTATCATCGAGAAACCGTAGTGGAGCTCGTGGAACGGTGGAATTGATTTTCCAAAAAGAATACAATAAATTTTCAAGTATCTCAAAGAGGGAGGCATAAGATGTCAGATGCATTTACAGATGTAGCCAAGATGAAAAAAATCAAAGAAGAAATCAAGGCGCATGAGGGACAAGTCGTTGAAATGACTTTGGAAAACGGCCGTAAGCGCCAAAAAAATAGATTGGGTAAGCTAATTGAGGTTTATCCGTCCCTATTTATCGTTGAATTTGGGGATGTTGAGGGGGGACAAACAAGCTAATGTTTACGTTGAATCTTTCACCTACTCAGATATCTTGACAGAGAAGAATTTGATTCGCTATCTAGACCAAGAATCCTAAAATGAAGTGGGCTTTGCTCACTTTTTTCTTTTTTTCCCGAATAGTATAAACGAGGGGAACCTCGGAAATTTATATTATATAAGGAGAATGAATGACGTTTTTAAAATCAGGAGTTAAGAAGAGTAGATATACGCAGTTGGGTGTAGGATTGGCTACATTGTTGGTTACGAGTGCTTTTTTGTTTGGTGGAGAATCGGTTCAAGCTGATAGTGTAGCGCGTGGAGATGACTATCCGCTTCACTACAAAAATGGTAGTGTTGAAATCGATCAGTGGCGGATGTATTCTCGCCAGTGTACCTCTTTTGCGGCCTTTCGTTTGAGTAGTGTAAATGGCTTTGAGATTCCTCCTGCCTATGGAAATGCAAATGAATGGGGACATCGTGCAAGGCGAGAAGGCTACCGTGTGGATACTAAGCCAGAAGTTGGGGCTATTGCTTGGTCGACAGAAGGTTATTATGGGCACGTGGCCTGGGTATCAAATGTGTCGGGGGATACGATTGAGATCGAAGAGTATAACTATGGAGTTAGGGAGAAATACAATCGTCGCAGCGTAAAAGCTAGCTCTATGACAGGCTTATCCATTTTAAGGACTTGGTAGGGAATGATGGTAGAACTGGAAATCCTATCAGGTCAGGGTTGGCGTCTAGTGGGACTCACATGTTTACTCAAAAATCTGCCATTCGAAACCAGCCGTCAAGTACAGCGCAAGTTATCGACTACTACTATCCTGGTGAAAATGTTAGCTACGATCAAATCGTAGAAAAGGACGGTTATAAGTGGCTTAGTTACCTATCCTATAGTGGAATGAGGAGATACGTCCAGTATATGGAAACAGAATCGGTGGAGAATGGTTGGAAGAAGCAAAACGGTATTTGGAATTACCGTGAGAACGGGAAACTCGCAACTGGTTGGAAGAAAATAAATGGCAGTTGGTATCACTTTAAAGACAATGGAACCATGTCAACGGGTTGGGTGAAGGATGGTTCGCATTGGTACTATCTAAAGGCATCAGGGGAGATGCAGACAGGATGGCTAAAGGAAAATGGAACATGGTATTATTTGGAGAGTTCAGGGGCTATGAAGTCTAGCCAGTGGTTCCAAGTAGGAGGAAAGTATTACTACGTCAATGCTTCAGGGGCTTTAGCAGTGAATACCACTGTGGATGGCTATCGAGTGGATAGTAATGGAGCTAGAATCTAGAAAGAATATAAAAAAGAGGACTTCACTACCATTTGCCTATTCTTTCCGATGGTATTTTTCCCCTCTTTCCTTTATAATGGGTGTATGGACAAGAAAAAATTATTATTAATTGATGGATCTTCTGTTGCCTTTCGAGCTTTTTTTGCGCTCTATCAGCAGCTGGATCGGTTTAAAAATGCTAATGGCCTTCATACCAATGCAATCTATGGCTTTCAACTCATGTTGAATCATGTCTTAGAGCGGGTTGAGCCCAGTCATGTTTTGGTAGCTTTTGATGCAGGTAAGACGACTTTCCGTACAGAGATGTATGCAGACTACAAAGGTGGTCGCGCTAAAACTCCAGATGAGTTTCGTGAGCAATTTCCCTTCATTCGTGAGTTGCTAGATCATCTTGGGATTCGCCACTATGAGCTACCCCAGTATGAAGCCGATGATATCATCGGAACCCTAGGTCGCTTGGCTGAGAAAGATTCTTTTGATGTGACAATCGTTAGCGGAGACAAGGACTTTGATCCAGTTGACGGATGAGCATACGGTGGTCGAGATTTCCAAGAAAGGTGTGGCTGAGTTTGAGGCCTTTACACCAGATTACCTTATGGAAAAGATGGGCATTACCCCAGCTCAGTTTATCGATCTTAAGGCCCTCATGGGGGATAAATCTGATAATATCCCTGGTGTTACTAAGATTGGTGAAAAGACGGGTATCAAACTCTTGCTGGAGCATGGTTCGCTTGAGGGTATTTATGAAAATATCGATGGGATGAAGGCTTCTAAGATGAAGGAAAATCTCATCAATGATAAGGAACAAGCCTTTTTGTCTAAAACCTTGGCGACCATTGAGACTCAGGCACCGATTGAGATTGGTCTGGAAGACTTGGTATATAATGGCCCAGATGTGGAAAATCTCGGGAAATTCTACGATGAGATGGGCTTCAAACAGCTCAAACAAGCTCTAAATGTTTCGTCGAAGGATGCGCCTGAGAGCTTGGATTTCACTATCGTTGACCACGTCAGTCAAGACATGCTGAGTGCCGACTCTATCTTCCACTTTGAACTCTTTGGTGAGAACTACCATACAGATGACTTGGTTGGTTTTGCCTGGTCCTGCGGAGATAGACTTTACGCCACAGATAAACTTGAGCTCTTGCAGGAGCCGATTCTCAAGGAATTTTTAGAAAAAACACCTCTTAAAGTGTATGACTTTAAGAAAGCTAAGGTTCTTTTAAATCGTTTTGGTTTGAACCTGCAGGCTCCTGCTTTTGACAGTCGCTTGGCCAAATACCTCCTCTCTACTGTCGAGAACAATGAAATTTCAACCATTGCGAATCTCTATGGCCAGACTTACTTGGTTGATGATGAGACTTTCTACGGCAAGGGAGTTAAGAAAGCCATCCCTGAACGAGAGAAATTCTTGGAGCATTTGGCTCGCAAGGTTGCTGTTTTGGTTGAGACCGAGCCTGTTTTGCTTGAAAAACTCAGTGAACACGGGCAGTTAGATCTCCTCTATGACATGGAGCAACCTCTAGCTTTTGTCCTTGCCAAGATGGAAATCGCTGGGATCAAGGTCAAAAAAGAAACCCTGCTTGAGATGCAGGCTGAAAATGAGGTCGTCATTGAGCAACTCACTCAAGAGATTTACGAACTAGCTGGTGAAGAGTTTAATATCAATTCCCCTAAGCAGTTGGGCGTGCTGCTCTTTGAAAAGCTTGGTCTGCCTCTAGAATACACCAAGAAAACCAAGACAGGTTACTCGACAGCGGTGGATGTGCTAGAGCGACTGGCTCCTATTGCGCCGATTGTTAAGAAAATCCTCGATTATCGTCAGATTGCTAAGATTCAATCTACCTATGTGATTGGTTTGCAGGACTGGATTTTGGCTGATGGCAAGATTCACACGCGCTATGTACAGGATTTGACCCAGACTGGGCGTCTGTCTAGTGTGGATCCAAACTTGCAAAATATCCCTGTTCGTTTGGAGCAAGGCCGTCTCATTCGTAAGGCTTTTGTGCCTGAGTGGGAGGATAGTGTGCTGCTCAGCTCGGACTATTCGCAGATTGAGTTGCGCGTTTTGGCTCATATTTCTAAAGATGAGCACTTAATTAAGGCTTTCCAAGAAGGAGCTGATATCCATACTTCAACGGCCATGCGGGTCTTTGGAATTGAACGTCCTGAGGATGTGACTCCAAACGACCGTCGTAATGCCAAGGCGGTTAACTTTGGAGTGGTTTACGGGATTTCAGACTTTGGTTTGTCTAATAATCTAGGCATCAGCCGTAAGGAAGCAAAAGCCTACATTGACACTTACTTTGAACGTTTCCCAGGTATTAAAAACTACATGGATGAGGTGGTGCGTGAAGCGCGTGATAAGGGCTATGTAGAGACCCTCTTCAAGCGTCGTCGTGAGTTGCCAGATATCAATTCGCGCAACTTCAACATTCGTGGTTTTGCAGAGCGAACTGCCATCAACTCTCCTATCCAGGGCTCAGCAGCAGATATTCTCAAGATTGCTATGATCCAGCTAGACAAAGCTCTAGTTGAAGGTGGCTATCAGACCAAGATGCTGTTGCAAGTGCACGATGAAATCGTTCTTGAAGTTCCAAAGGCAGAATTAGCAGCCGTCAAAGTACTGGTGAAACAAACCATGGAAGAAGCCATCCAGCTCAGTGTTCCTCTCATTGCAGATGAAAATGAAGGAGCAACTTGGTACGAGGCTAAATAAGAAAGATATGATAGAGTTTGAAGTACTTGCCTTCAAACTCTTTTTCATGATTTTCTGTAAGCAGTTTCCTTGACTTATCCTTTTTTTTTGCGTTATCATATGTCCATATAAGATACGGGAGTCTGTGTACAGTCTGAGAGGAAGTGTTAAACTTCGACCGCACCTGATCTGGGTAATGCCAGCGTAGGGAAGGATACTTAGCCGAATTCTGCACCTTTTCCGTATATGGAAGGGGTTTTCTTTTTGTCAAAAGGAAGTCTAGAAGAGGAGGTTTTTATGAAAGCAAGCATTGCCTTGCAGGTCTTGCCCTTATCACAGGGGATTGATCGAATTGCTATTATCGATCAGGTTATTGCTTATCTGCAAGCTCAGTCCGTGATCATGGTGGTGACACCATTTGAAACGGTCTTGGAAGGGGAGTTTGATGAGCTCATGCGCATTCTCAAAGACGCACTAGAAGTGGCAGGGCAGGAGGCAGATAATGTCTTTGCCAATGTCAAAATAAATGTAGGAGAAATTTTAAGTATTGATGAGAAACTTAAAAAGTATACTGAGACGTCACATTAGTCTATTTGGTTTTCTAGGAGTCTTGTCAATCTGGCAGTTAGCGGGAATATTCAAACTTTTACCCAAGTTTATCCTGCCAACCCCTTTTGAAATTCTCCAGGCCTTTGTTCGTGACAGAGAATTTCTCTGGCACCATAGCTGGGCGACCTTGAGAGTGGCTTTGCTAGGTCTAGTTTTAGGAGTCTTGATTGCTTGTATCATGGCTGTGCTCATGGATAGTCTGACTTGGCTCAATGACCTTATCTACCCTATGATGGTGGTTGTCCAGACTATCCCGACCATTGCCATAGCCCCTATCTTGGTCTTGTGGCTAGGTTATGGGATTTTGCCCAAGATTGTCTTGATTATCTTGACGACAACCTTCCCTATCATCGTCAGCATTTTAGACGGATTTAGGCATTGTGACAAGGATATGCTGACCTTGTTTAGTCTGATGCGGGCCAAGCCTTGGCAAATCCTTTGGCATTTTAAAATCCCTGTCAGCCTGCCCTACTTTTATGCAGGTCTGAGGGTCAGTGTCTCCTACGCCTTTATCACAACAGTGGTATCTGAGTGGTTGGGAGGCTTTGAAGGACTAGGTGTTTACATGATTCAGTCCAAGAAACTGTTTCAGTATGATACTATGTTTGCCATTATTATTCTGGTGTCGATTATTAGCCTTCTGGGTATGAAGTTGGTCGATGTCAGCGAAAAATATGTGATTAAATGGAAACGTTCATAGGACAAGAACGTTTGAGAAAAAGAAAAGAGGAAATCAAAATGAAAAAAACATGGAAAGTGTTTTTAACGCTTGTAACGGCTTTTGTAGCTGTCGTGCTTGTGGCTTGTGGTCAAGGGACTGCTTCTAAGGATAACAAAGAAGCAGAACTCAAGAAGATTGACTTTATTCTAGACTGGACGCCAAATACCAACCACACAGGGCTTTATGTAGCCAAGGAAAAAGGCTATTTCAAAGAAGCTGGAGTGGATGTTGATTTGAAATTGCCACCAGAAGAAAGCTCTTCTGACTTGGTTATCAATGGTAAGGCACCATTTGCAGTGTATTTCCAAGACTACATGGCTAAGAAATTGGAAAAAGGGGCAGGAATCACTGCCGTTGCCGCTATCGTAGAGCACAATACATCAGGGATCATCTCACGTAAATCTGACAATGTCACCAGTCCAAAAGACTTGGTTGGCAAGAAATACGGTACTTGGAATGACCCCACTGAGCTTGCTATGTTGAAAACATTGGTAGAATCACAAGGTGGAGATTTTGAAAAGGTTGAAAAAGTACCAAACAACGACTCAAACTCCATCACACCGATTGCCAATGGCGTCTTTGACACTGCTTGGATCTACTACGGTTGGGATGGTATCCTTGCCAAATCTCAAGGCGTAGATGCTAACTTCATGTACTTAAAAGACTATGTCAAGGAGTTTGACTACTACTCACCCGTTATCATCGCAAACAACGACTATTTGAAAGACAATAAAGAAGAAGCTCGTAAAATCATCCAAGCCATCAAAAAAGGCTATCAATATGCTATGGAGCATCCAGAGGAAGCAGCCGATATTCTCATCAAGAATGCACCTGAGCTCAAAGAAAAACGTGACTTTGTCATCGAATCTCAAAAATACTTGTCAAAAGAATATGCAAGCGACAAGGAAAAATGGGGACAATTTGACGCTGACCGCTGGAATGCCTTCTACAAATGGGATAAAGAACATGGTATCCTTAAAGAAGACTTGACAGACAAAGGCTTCACTAACGAATTTGTAAAATAATGACAGAAATAAGACTAGAACACGTAAGCTATGCCTATGGCGATGAAAAGATTTAGAGGATATCAACCTGCAGGTGACTTCGGGTGAAGTGGTTTCTATCCTAGGTCCAAGTGGTGTTGGAAAGACCACACTCTTTAACCTAATCGCTGGGATTTTAGAAGTCCAGTCTGGGGGAATTGTCCTTGATGGTGAGGAGAATCCTAAGGGGCGCGTGAGTTATATGTTGCAAAAGGATCTCCTCTTGGAGCACAAGACGGTGCTTGGCAATATTATCCTGCCCCTCTTGATTCAAAAGGTTGATAAGGCAGAAGCCATTGCTCGAGCGGATGAAATCCTTGTGACCTTCCAACTGACTGCTGTACGGGACAAATATCCTCACGAACTCAGCGGAGGGATGCGCCAGCGTGTAGCCTTGCTTCGGACCTACCTTTTCGGGCACAAGCTCTTTCTTCTAGACGAGGCCTTTAGTGCCTTGGATGAGATGACCAAGATGGAACTCCACGCTTGGTATCTGGAGATTCACAAACAGTTGCAACTGACGACCCTCATCATCACGCATAGTATTGAGGAGGCACTCAATCTCAGCGATCGCATCTATATCTTGAAAAACCGCCCCGGGCAAATTGTTTCAGAAATTAAACTAGATTGGTCTGAAGACGAGGACAAGGAAGTACAAAAAATTGCCTACAAACGTCAAATATTAGCAGAATTAGGCTTAAATAAGTAGAAAAATAGGGAGTTGGTGAAGATTATCCTTTACCAGCGCCCTTTTTGTAAAGCAATAGAAATAGTGTACGACATGTTAAGCAGACTGAAGAAATTACGGAGAAAAAATGGAACATCAGTTGTCTCCTTTGCATTTATTGCAATTGCTATAGTATCAGGATTTATAATTTACTTTAGTCCTGATATTGCAAAGTTATTAGGATTAGATGAAAAAAGATTTGAAAACGTAGTGGGAACAGTTTTAACTCCGACATTATTATTTATAGGTTATTTAATTTTTGAAAAAAATCTGTAGATAAATATCGAAAAGAAATTAAATAGGAAACAGAAAAATACTAAAAGAAAAAAACAGAATGAGTTGGGAGACAATTTTAAAAGTTAAGAGAAAATTAGAATTGTTGGTGGAATAGGTTTCCTTTACTAGGGAAATGGAGATATAGAAAAAAGCACGTTTGACCGTGCTAGCGGAAGTAGAAAGGCTAAAAATGAAAGGCGATTATTATGAGTAAAAAAAGTAGAACAGAAAAAGCCAAAGTAACAGAAAATGCAGATTTGGGAGCGTATTTTTTAATTTTAGCAGTTGTAGCCGTTGGGGCACTTGCTTATTTTTCAGAAGATTTTGGGACAAGGTGGGCAAAAGTTATAGAAATAGTCGGAGCGCCGTTTTCTTTAGGTTTAGGTTTTTTCGCTTTTGATAAAGGTTTTGAAATGTTAGGCAAGTATAACGAAAAAAACAAAGGCGACGAATGAAAAGTCAAGAAACTAAAACAGAATTTATTAAACTAAGAGCGTCTGGGAAATCATTTGACTATATAGCTAAAGAACTAAGTATCAGTAAGTCAACTTGTAGCAGTTGGGAAAAAGAACTAAAAGACGCTATAGCAGAATTAAAACAGGAACAGCTTAACGAATTATAGTTCCTTGCCTGCTGAACTCGTCAATGTTACGCCCTTTTCAGGGCTCTTTTTTGTGGACTTTTTTAGGAACTTTCAAGAAAAACTAAGGCGAATTAATGCCAAAGTATTTTTTAAAAAAGTCAGTATTTCCAATGGTTGAGCCTTAAAAATTTGACTTATAGAGTGTTAAATGATAGTATAGTCAAAGATAGTCAAGGTTCAAAGAAGGAGTTTGATTTACTATGAGATTTAAAAATACATCAGATCACATCGAAGCCTATATCAAGGCGATTTTAGACCAGTCTGGTATCGTGGAATTGCAACGGAGCCAGTTGGCAGATACCTTTCAGGTTGTACCGAGTCAGATCAACTATGTCATTAAGACCCGCTTTACGGAAAGTAGAGGTTACTTGGTTGAGAGCAAGCGTGGTGGCGGAGGCTACATTCGCATAGGGCGAATTGAGTTTTCCAGTCATCATGAGATGCTCCGCGATTTGCTTTACTCGATTGGTGAGCGAGTTAGTCAGGAGATCTATGAGGATATTCTCCAGCTTTTGGTGGAGCAGGACTTAATGACCAAGCAGGAGATGACCTTGCTGACTTCAGTAGCAACGGATCGTGTCCTAGGGGAAGAATCCTCAGTTGTCCGTGCCAATATGCTCCGACAGCTATTACAAGAGGTAGATAGAAAAGAGAAGTAAGATGAACTATTCAAAAGCATTGAATGAATGTATCGAAAGTGCCTACATGGTTGCGAGCCATTTTGGAGCTCGTTACCTAGAGTCATGGCACTTGTTGATTGCCATGTCCAATCACAGTTACAGCGTGGCAGGTGCGACTCTAAATGATTATCCTTATGAAATGGACCGTTTAGAAGAGGTTGCTTTAGAACTGACTGAAACCGACTATAGCCAAGATGAAACCTTTACGGAATTACCCTTTTCCCATCGTTTAGAGGTCCTCTTTGCAGAAGCAGAGTACGTGGCCTCAGTGGTCCACGCAAAGGTGCTAGGGACAGAACATGTATTATATGCAATCTTGCATGATGGCAATGCCTTGGCAACTCGTATCTTGGAGAGAGCGGGCTTCTCTTATGAAGACCAGAAAGATCAGGTCAGAATTGCCGCTCTTCGTCGCAATCTAGAAGAGCGTGCAGGATGGACTCGTGAAGACCTTAAGGCTTTGCGTCAACGCCATCGCACAGTAACTGACAAGCAAAATTCCATGGCCAATATGATGGGCATGCCTCAAGCTCAAAGTGGAGGCCTAGAGGATTACACGCATGACCTGACGGAGCAAGCGCGCTCTGGCAAGTTAGAGCCAGTTATCGGTCGTGACAAGGAAATCTCACGTATGATTCAGATTTTGAGTCGTAAGACCAAGAACAATCCTGTCTTGGTTGGTGATGCTGGTGTTGGGAAAACAGCTCTGGCACTTGGACTTGCCCAGCGTATTGCTAGTGGGGACGTACCTGCAGAAATGGCAAAGATGCGTGTTCTAGAGCTTGATTTGATGAATGTTGTTGCAGGGACACGTTTCCGTGGTGACTTTGAAGAACGTATGAACAACATCATCAAGGATATAGAGGAAGATGGCAAAGTGATTCTCTTTATCGATGAACTCCACACCATTATGGGTTCTGGAAGCGGTATTGACTCGACTCTGGATGCGGCCAATATCTTGAAACCAGCCTTGGCGCGTGGAACTTTGAGAACGGTTGGTGCAACCACTCAGGAAGAATACCAAAAACACATCGAAAAAGATGCTGCCCTTTCTCGTCGTTTTGCCAAAGTTACGATTGAAGAGCCAAGTCTAGCTGACAGCATGACTATTTTGCAAGGTTTGAAAGCGACCTATGAGAAACACCATCGTGTGCAAATCACAGATGAAGCCGTTGAAACAGCTGTCAAGATGGCGCATCGTTACTTGACCAGTCGTCACTTACCAGACTCTGCTATCGACCTTTTGGATGAAGCGGCAGCAACAGTGCAAAACAAATCCAAGCATGTGAAAGCAGACGAATCCGACTTGAGTCCAGCTGACAAGGCTCTGATGGATGGCAAGTGGAAACAAGCGGCCCAGCTAATCGCAAAAGAACAAGAAGTGCCTGTCTATAAAGACTTGGTAACAGAATCTGAAATTTTGACCACCTTGAGTCGATTGTCAGGGATTCCAGTCCAAAAACTGACTCAGACTGATGCCAAGAAATATCTGAACTTGGAAGCTGAACTACACAAACGTGTCATCGGCCAAGATCAAGCTGTTTCAAGTATTAGCCGTGCTATTCGCCGCAACCAGTCAGGGATTCGCAGTCACAAGCGTCCGATTGGCTTTTTATGTTCCTAGGACCAACGGGTGTTGGTAAGACCGAATTAGCCAAGGCTCTGGCAGAAGTCCTCTTTGATGACGAATCAGCCCTTATCCGCTTTGATATGAGTGAGTATATGGAGAAATTCGCAGCTAGCCGTCTCAATGGAGCTCCTCCGGGCTATGTAGGCTACGAAGAAGGTGGGGAGTTGACCGAGAAGGTTCGCAACAAACCTTACTCTGTGCTCCTCTTTGACGAGATAGAAAAGGCCCACCCAGACATCTTTAATGTCCTCTTGCAGGTTCTGGACGACGGTGTCTTGACAGATAGCAAGGGGCGCAAGGTTGATTTTTCAAATACCATTATCATCATGACGTCAAATCTTGGTGCGACGGCTCTTCGTGACGACAAAACGGTCGGTTTTGGGGCCAAAGACATTCGTTTTGACCAGAAAAATATGGAAAAACGAATCTTTGAAGAGTTGAAAAAAGCTTATCGACCAGAGTTTATCAACCGTATTGATGAAAAGGTGGTCTTCCATAGCTTGGATAGCGAACACATGCAGGAAATCGTTAAGATCATGGTTAAACCATTAATTGCTAGCCTGGCAGAGAAGGGTATCGACTTGAAACTGCAAGCTTCAGCGTTGAAGTTACTGGCAAGCAAAGGTTACAATCCAGAAATGGGAGCTCGCCCACTTCGCAGAACCCTGCAAACAGAAGTGGAAGACAAGTTGGCAGAATTCCTTCTTAAGGGAGAACTGGTAGCAGGCAAGACCCTCAAGATTGGTGTCAAAGCTGGTCAATTAAAATTTGATATTGCTTAAAAATGGAGAATCAGGAGTAGTCCTGATTCTTTTTGCTACTTTTTATAAAAAAATGATAAAAAAACTATTGACAAAAACAAAAATATAGTATATAATAAAAACATAGAAAACAAAAATATCAAAAATTATAAAAAGGCAAACGAGTATGAAAAAGAAAACAGCAGTGGTATTTGGGACCTTTGCCCCTCTCCATCAGGGGCATATCGATCTGATCCAGCGAGCGAAGCGTCAGTGTGATCAGGTCTGGGTAGTCGTTTCAGGCTACGAGGGAGACCGAGGTGATCAGGTAGGTTTAAGTCTTCAAAAACGATTTCGCTATATCCGAGAGGCTTTTCGTGATGACGAATTGACCTCTGTCTGTAAGCTGGATGAGACCAATCTTCCCCGTTACCCTATGGGCTGGCAGGAGTGGTTAGACCAGATGTTAGCGGAGATTTCCTATGATGAAACCCAGCAAGAACTGACTTTTTTTGTGGGAGAAGAAGAATACCAGCAAGAGCTATCTAAACGTGGATTTGGAACCGTCTTACAAGAAAGAAAGTTTGATATCTCAGCGACTATGATTCGAGAAAATCCAAGCAAATATTGGAAATACATCGCTCAACCCTTCCGTCGTCAGTTTACCAAGAAAGTGTTGATTATGGGAAGTGCCAGCAATGGGAAGACCACTCTGGCCAAGGATTTGGCAAGGTATTACGATGCGCCCGTCAGTCTGGAATACGCGCGTGAGTATCAGATTAAAAATAACGTCCGCGATGATGAATTGACTCCAAAGGATTACTACTATCTCCTGTTGGGACAGTATGACCAGACCTCAAAGTTAATCGACAGCAATGCCAATCGAGGCCTGGTGATAGCCGATACCAACTCCTTGGTAACTAAGGGCTACTATGATTATTACATGGAGACTGAGGACCAAGGGGACTTATCAGGGGAAACCTTTGACAATCTCTTTGTTTCAATCTTGGCCAAGGAAATGGGATTTGATTCTCTTTGTGCAGCCTGTTGGCTCCTATGTCAATGACGGATTTAGAGATATGACCATGGCAGAGGACCACATTCGCTACAGTTTTTCCCAGCATTTGGACCAGATGAGAGAGCGATACTTAACGCCTATTCCTTTAGTTTATCTAGCAGAGGATTATCTAGGCAATTATGAAGCAGCAAAAGTGGCTATTGATGCCATTTACCAAGCAGATTAGGAGAAAATTATGAAAAAACTAACCGAAAAAATCACACAATTTATCGAAAACTTTAAAAATGTCCATGCCGAAGCTCGCAAGATTGGTTTTGCAGGAATCATGCGCCTGCTCTGGAAAGATCTCTTTGTCGGCCGTAGCCTTTTCCAGTGGTTATACCTCATCGCTCTGTCAAGTGTTCCCTTGATCTTGGAGTTTACACAAAATACGGAAAGTCATGACTGGTTGAGCTTGTTTGCATCCTGGACTGGGATTGTCTGTGTCATCTTGGTAGCAGAAGGGCGTGCAAGCAATTATCTCTTTGGGGCCATTAACTCGGCTATCTACTTGATCTTGGCCATGAACGCGACTTTTTATGGAGAAGTCTTGACGACTGTTTACTTCTTTGTCATGCAGCCGATTGGTCTCTATGCTTGGCTGTCCAATCGTATCAATGACCAAGGAAAACCAGAAGAATCCCACTTTGAAGCTAAGAAATTATCTGTTCTTGACTGGCTTAAGTACTTGGTCTTGACTGCTATCATTTGGATTGGTATGGGATTGGCTTACCAAAGTATCAATAGCGCTCGCCCTTTTCGTGATAGTGTAACCGATGCGACCAATGGTGTTGGTCAGCTCTTGATGACACGTCTCTACCGTGAGCAATGGATTTTCTGGATTGCAACCAATCTCTTTAGTATTTATCTCTGGTGGGGTGAAAATATCCACATCCAAGGGATGTACTGGGTTTACACACTCAACAGTCTAGTGGGTTGGTACCAATGGACTAAGGCAGTTCGAAAGGAGGCATAAGATGGCAGACATAAAGATTCCAGAAGGGATGACGGAAAAAGAATATTATGAAATCCATGCCAGTCAGGAAGAGTTTTTAGACTGGTACTACAAGCAGGAACTCCCTCAATATGAAAAACCTAGTGTGACGGTGGATATGGTTGCCTACTGCTTTGTCGAAGGAAAGATCAAGCTCTTGCTGATCCGTCGCAAGGCTCACCCTTATCAAAACTGTTTGGCCTTGGTTGGAGGCTTTATGGATAAGGGAGAGGACGCTGCACATGCCTGTCAGCGCGAGGTGAGAGAAGAAGTCAATCTCGATCTACCTTTGGAGAAAATCGAGCAATTGATGACCGTATCGACCCCCGGTCGTGATCCACGGGGTTGGACAGTGACCATTGCCCACTTAGTGTATCTACCTAGTCGTGCCTTAGACCTCGTTCAGGCAGGTGACGATGCCAAGGATGTCATTTCGTAGATGTCGATTTTCAGACAGGCAAATGCTACCTTGAGGGAGTCGAGCTGGAGGAGCGTGCCTTCGCCTTTGACCATTATGCCATTATCCAAGAATCCATCAAACGAATCCAAGGGCGACTTGACTGGAATCCGACCTTCCTTTATCTGTTGGAGGAGGAGTTCACTGTCTATGAAGGGACTGAACTGGTCAATCTTATCAACCCCGGTCGGCCCATCGTCAGCAATAACTTTCTCGTAAAATACGGTGAATATGTAGAAGAAGTCGGACTCAAACGAGTACCCAAAAAGAAACCAAGAAAAACCTATCGATTGAAATAAAAAGTGAGGTCGGGACAAAGTTCCCGACCTCTTTATTTGCTATTATTAGATGTTTTTATCCTATTTCAATAGTACTGTAGGCCTTTATCCAAAATCATGCAAGCGAATTACACAAGAGTGATGTAAAAAAATGGCTCTAATCTAAGAAATTTTCTATTTTTTCGCTTCGATTACGAATTGAAATAGTAGAGAGAAATTTTTTAAACTAGTTTCTCTAAATAGTTGACAGATTCAAAGTCTAATGTTACAATTATATTACAAAAAGATTTCTTAATATTTCAAAAACATTACAAAGGAGTAAAAATGAAAAAGAAAACCTATATCAAATTGATGGCAGCGACTGTGTTGGCTTCTACCTTGCTACTAGGAGCTTGTGGAAATAAAAACGAAACCACTCAAACTAGTAGCTCTGCAAAGACAAGTCAATCATCAAGCTCTAAAGCAGCTTCTTCTAGCAAAGAAAGCAAGACTCAAAAATCTTCAAGTTCAGCTTCATCTGAAAAGGCCCAGGCATCTTCTGGTCAGTCTTCTACAGCGGCGGATCAGTCACAAGCGAAACCAGCACCTGAATCAAGACAAGAACAAGCAGCCCCTAGTCAGCAAGCTCCATCTCAGGCACCTTCAACTCAGCAAGGCTCTCAAGCCCAGTCTAACCAGTCAGGCTATGATCCAACAACTGACCGCAAACTTCAAGACAAGCAAGCAGAACACAACAAACGCTACAAGGGTGTTTTAACCATGGTAGATGGTGATTTCTCAGCAGCTGCAGGCAACTGGAAGGGAGCGAATGGCGAAACTATTACGGTTTCATCAGGGGGACAATTTACAGTAGAAACTACAGATGGAAAGAAAGAAAACTATTCTATCAGAGGCTACTCTTACACTCTTGATGATGGCAAGTATAATGCCAAAATCGGTGGCGGAAAAATCATCCAAATTACAACAGGTGCGGATGGTAA
>BNJU01003985.1_pt1 | contig 72307 bp, 96 predicted proteins | sample 8539281 | NCBI WGS metagenome assembly BNJU01 (sample SAMD00202456, study PRJDB9452) | human saliva metagenome | isolation source: human saliva | place: Japan | reverse complement strand
TGGACATACTGTTGAGTGTGCTTTTCTGCAAGGCAACCGATTCCTTATCATAAAAAGAGGATGCTCCAACATACCGATGATGCCGCTTGGGTGAACTACATGGACAGGTGGTGCCCATCAGCCAGTTTTTATGGTTCGCTGTACCACTGAAATAAGGTCTGCAGTCTTATTATAAATATAGGACGCTTGCAATGAACATATCTATATAAATTGTTTGTGCCTGCTCTGTAAATTTGCCACTCAGACTGTTCTCACACACAACAACAACACACACACACACACACACACAACACACACACAACACAATAACACACACACACACACACACACACACAACAATAACAATAACAACAACAACACACACACACACACACACACACACACACACACACACACACACACACACAACAACAACAACAACACACACACACAAAACACACACACAACAACACAATAACACACACACAATAACACACACACACACACACACACACAATAACACACACACACACAATAACACACACACACACACACACACACACACACAACACACACACACACAACACAACACCACACACACACAACACACACAACACACAACACACACAACAATAATAACACAACAACAATGGTCGTCTAATGGCGTTATGATGCAATCTGGTCGCCTTTTCATGGTTTCAGGAACAGTAACCTCAATGCCACGCATTGTATTTCCCAGATACTTTTGTCGTCAAATGCCAACAAGACTTTCTATCTTATCCTGCTGTGAATAAGTAAGTAGTAAGAAAATACAATCAGTAGAGATTCATTTGGTACAAATACTTTTAAATTTCGATTCGTACATACTTTGCGCCTAACAGCAAATATATCCAATAGGCGCCTTGATGAAAAAGCACTGTGGTGCGCCGGGCAGCCAAAGGAAACAACCTTTAATCCCCTGCCCAGGATATTTCTCCCACTCGAGATAAAACGAGACCTGAAAAGCTAGCTAACCTTTAAGCAATCCACGAAATAGTACCGCCATCATAGTTTTCAGTCTTTTTGGTTGAGGGAGTCGCATCACCTATAATGGTTCCCAATTCTCCATGGTACAAGTTTTCCAATTGCCCATATTTTCACCATCCTAACTCTATATATCTTTATTGCCAATTTTACATTGCTTTGCTTTACCATCGCATATTGTAGTGTCGTATCAATCCTCTTATGGCCAAGCAGTTGCTGTAGCTGTTCAATCAGCATCCCTTTATCAATCGCCATCGTAGCAAGTGTGCGTGGAACTTATGCGGATGAACTTTTTCATATCCAACCTTTTTCCAAGCTTCCTCGAAGCCTACGCTCAATGCCGCTAATCTTAAGCCTCTCTATACGGAGTCCGGAGCGATACGAATAGCGCCGGATTAACATCGGTGCGTCCTGCAGGTAGTTCTGCAAATGAATCTTAGCCCGTGCGTCAAAAGTACACCATACGTTCTTTGCTACCTTTACCGAACACGACACATTCCCTGCTCCTCGAAGTTGATGTCATCTCTGTTAGCAAAACCAGCTCTCCGACACGCATTCCCGTTGAGGCAAGATATGTCTATCAATGCTAAATCTCTGAGTTCCTCACAACTATCTCGCATCTTCTCCAAGGACTCATCAGTATATGTTTCCTTGATGGTCAAGGTTGCCTTCACCTTATGGATACGGCGAGCTGGGCTCTTCAGGATATAATTCTCATCCTCCAGCCATGAGAAGAAACTCGACAGTATTCTACGAATGTTATCTACAGTGACCTTACTGGAATTTTTCTCTCGTTGATACCCCGTCAGGTATGTACGCAAATCGTCCGTTTCCATCTCTCGGACATTCTTTCTCCACCTTAGCGGTCATAGGCGTCAATCGTAGTCCGGTAATACACAGCGACTTTTCCGAGCATCCCTCGATCCGTTTTGCCGCGAGGAAGTTTTCCAGAAGCTGTTTATTTGTTAGTGCCACATTGACTTCTTCCTCGGTCTCGCTTATTTGCTTATGCGGAACAACGCATGTTCCAGCACTTCCTGCAGTCTCTCCAACTGCACATTATTGAGGCGACTGAGCATGCCCTGCATAACCCTCGCTGATTACTTTCTGTTTTCATAGTCTTTTCTCCTTTTTCTATCGTAGAGAAAGACTACGGAGTGGCAATCCTCTTTTTAACTCTTTGCCACTCGCAAGAGTTGTAGTTGTATGTTAAGCAAGAATTTACCGCCTCATCCGTGCAGCGCAAGGATAGCGCAGCAGTGTGAGCGAGACACCGAAGGTGAACACTGATGCTTGCAGTACGGACAGCGAAGGTGTCTGACAGAGAACGATAACGAGGAAAACTGCGAGCAGTTTTCGAGTCTATTGGTAACCCAAAGGTCGAGGTCGGAGACATCCAACTCGCCGGACATTAACCTCTGGAAGAAGCGAATCCCTGATTTGCGCAAGTCTACGGTTCTCTTCTTCAAGATTCTGCTGTTCTGCAAGCAACGGTTTTGCAAAATCGTTGAACCGGGGATATTGTTTCAGAATCCGGATTACCGTGGAACGAGACTTCATAATGCTACCGGAGACCTCTTTGAATGTAGAACCCGATGCCATACTGTCTATGGTGGGCAAAATTAGCTTTTCAGAAGCAGTATACGAAGGCCGTCCCGATCTCGGCTTTCGCATAACGGACTTAAATCCTTGATTGGCACATAGTTCGTTTGCGAGCAATAACGATATGTACCCGATAGAAGAGCTCTGAAACGACAGTTCCAGCGGCATCATAACACGCGGCGCTATTGGATAAGCCAAGTTCAGTAATATCAACCTCTCCATGTGGAGAAGAACTTGGAATGATCCTGTGACAAGTCCTTCAAGGGTTATCCAAGCAGGCTGTGGTCGGTATAATATGCATCAACCTTTTTTGAAGGGGTGCTGCCTCCCACGACATCTCCGAGATCTGAAATGGTGCCGTTTTTCCATGCCGGATCAGAGTTTCGGATAAATTGATCAGCATACAGAGCATCCATTTGCTCCTCTAAATTTCTTTGTTTATCTCATTATTCACCCTCGATTTTTGTCATCGTAATCCCTGAATGATCAAAGCTACTTTTTTCTGTTCTTCTAATGACGGCAGATCAACTTCTATACCATCGAATGTATCTCGCGTAATAGTGTCAAACACCGAACCGTGCGTATTCTTTTTCAAAACCACTACGTTATGCTTGATTAAGTAATATAGGTATTCTGCATCAACAATATCTTCTTTTGCTCGAAGTCCATAACATGACTGATTAAAGGCCATAGGAAATGGAATCATCGCCATTTCCCCAACAGTACACACGCGCTGATATAATTGAATCATTACGTTTAGCATTTTCGTTGAACTATTATCAAGCCCCGTCTGCGTAATGGTCTTTTCTGTTTCATAGACATAGCGGTAATCATTGTTAAAATCTTTTACGGAAAGCCAAGGAATATCACCGTTCCAATACTCCGGCTTGCTTGTCTTCGGAGTTCCACCCCGATAATATCCATTATTTCGAGAGTTTTATATTTCATACCCAATCGCCCCCCAGCTTCCTACAGAATTTCGTCCTCCAGTTCGATAGAGACTTGGCAAACATATCGAGAGTTCTGATGTTAGCTGTCATCTTTTTCTTCAAATGGCTCGCCGTCATCTTCCTTCTCTTCGATACCAACATAGCGCCCCGGAGTCAGCACATAGTCCTGCTTTGCGATATCCTGTATTGTCGCTACAGAGCAGAAGCCCTTTTCATCCTCAAGCGTTCCGTTCTGGAAGGCTTCGAATGTATCTGCGAGCTTCTGGATATCCTCCTCGGTGAAGTCTCGGTGTTTACGATCAACCATGTGTCCCATCTTGCGGGCATCAATAAAGACCGTCTTGCCTTTCTGTTTCTTTCCCTTGAAATGAACCAAAGCGTCGCAGGAATTGTTACGCTATAGAAGAGCTGCGGAGGCATCGCAATAATGCCTTCGATCAGATCATCCTCAATTATTTTTCTTTCTAATTTCACCCTCGCCACGCTCTGGGAAGAAAGAGCTCCGTCTCGCAAGAACGAGTCCTATCTTGCCATTCGGTGCAAGGTGATGGATCATATGCTGAATCCACGCGAAGTTGGCATTGCTTGCAGGCGGGATTCCGTATTTCCAGCGAACATCATCCATCAGCTTATCCTGTCCCCACGGATTATAATTAAACGGAGGATTCGCCAATATGAAGTCCGCCTTCAATGTTGGATGAAGGTCTTTCGTAAATGTGTCGGCATGATAACTACCAAGATCAGCATCAAGACCACGAATCGTAAGATTCATGATGGCTCATCTTCCATGTGTCCGGATTGGCTTCCTGACCATAAATTGAAAATCGATCCTCTTTTGAGCGGAATGTGCCTGAATAAATTTCTGCACTCTGTACGAACATACCCCACTGCCACAACAGCAATCATATACACGGCAGTTTGAATAAGGCTTCAGAATTGATACCAGCGTATTTACGATACTTGAAGGCGTATAGAATTCTCCACCGCCTTTGCCTTCCTTTTCGGCAAACTGAGCAATGCAGTATTCGTAAGTTCTACCGAGGACATCACGATTGCCTTCTGTCTCTCCCATATCCATGTTGGTAAAGAGATCAACGACATCACTGAGAACTCTTTTGTCCAGATCCGGACTAGCATAATTCTTTGGAAGCACATTCTTGAGTTTCTTGTTGTCAGCTTCAATTGCACGCATAGCATCATCAATAACCGTACCTATTTCCGGCTTATGCGCTGCTGCCGCGATCTTATTCCAGCGGGCCTCCTCCGGGACGAAGAAAACATTGTCCTCCAAATATGCATCCGGATCATCCTCAAAGCCATCACCCTCGGCCACCAGTTGCTGATACTTCTTGTCAAATGCCGTAGAGATGTACTTCAGGAAGATAAGCCCGATGATCACGTTTCTATATTCTGATGCGGGAATGTGTCCCCACAGTACGCAGGCCGCATCCCATATTTGCTTCTCAAAACCGATGTTGGCAGTATTTTTAACAGACATTTCCAATATCCTCCATTTTCTATTTGTTCTAGATTAAATCATACTTTTACTTTGCTGTGAGGCCTACGTGTCCATTATACTACACTAACTCTTTTAAGTGCCTTGTAACAAATGTACTTGCATTCTTATTTCCTATAATCTGACTTCCATACTAGTTTGTTGATTCACTTCTAGTTTGGACAATAACACGATTGTCTCCACATGTAGCGTCTCCGGGAACATATCGCAGAGACAGACCTTCTTCACCCTGTACCCTGCCTCCTCAAACTCAGGGATGTCCCTTACCAGGCTGGTTGGCTTGCAGGCTATGTAGACTATATCCCTAACTCGATAAGATAATACCCTCTTTAAAGCCTTAGGATGTACACCGTCTCTAGGAGGGTCAAGGATGATAAAATCAGGCTTTTCCTTCACTTCATCCAGTACCTTAAATACATCACCCGCCAAAAACTCCGTATTAGTAAGTCCGTTTAACTTTGCATTTTCATTGGCTGCAGTTACAGCCTCTTCCACTATTTCTATGCCTATTACCTTCTTTGCCACTGGGGAAATTATCTGTCCTATGGTGCCTGTTCCACTGTAGAGGTCATAGACTACATTTCCCTCATTGTTACCCACATACTCCCTTACCTTACTGTAAAGCACCTCTGCTCCAAGAGAATTGGTCTGGAAAAACGAAAATGTAGTTATCTTAAACTTAAGCCCCAGAAGCTCCTCAGTTTATATAGTCCCTGCCATAGAGAATTTCCTGTCTTTCTGCCTTCACATCATCTGAAACTTCATCATTTACAAGGTGGATGATTCCAGTTATTTCTCCTTCTAAATCTATTTTTTTAAGTTTCTCCGCCATCTCTGCCAAGATGTCCTTCTGCCTGACTCTGTTCTCCCTTTTCATACACTGCATTAGGAGAAGCCAGGAATTCCTTTTAGGCTGTCCATTTCCATGAGCTGTCTTTTTTCGTCCTTTGTGATAAAGTCTGATGATGTCTCAAGGGCAACCAAGATTTCACCTGTCTTTGATGCCCTTCTTACAAGCAAATGCCTGAGATATCCTCTGTGCATTGCCTTATTGTAAAATGAGATTTCTGCTTCGTTAAAATGCTCGAATACACATCTTAATATCTTGTTAAAATCATCATTTACTATCTTGCAGTCATCTGTGAATAAAATATCGTGAAAATGTCCACGCTTATGAAGACCAATTGACATCGGGCCTCCCTTATAGCTGTCCCCAAAGGCATACTCCATCTTATTTCTGGTTTCCCACTCTGAAGGGCTTCCAAGTATTTCCTCATACTCATAATCACTGCTTATCACCCTATCAAGCATCTTCTTTACCTGTGAACTCTTTAGCTTAAGCTGCTCCTCATAAGGCAGGGTATGATATGAACAGCCTCCACAAAGTCCATAGTTCTTACAGGCAGGCTCCCTGGTCTCTGTAGGTGCTTTTTCTAAAACTTCTTCTATACGGGCCTCGTACTTATCATTTCTTCGTTTCCCAACCCTGTATCTAACCTTCTGCCTCTCAATTCCACCCTTAAGTACAACCTTTCTTTCATCGTCTGTAAGCAGGATTATCCCCTTATCCGGAAAAATCTACATAGCTTATTACTCCTTCTGCCAGTCTCACCTTTTTTTCAAAATTTATCTCCTCTTGTCTTATACATTTATCGTTATCAGTATCATTTAATACCACATTCTATCAAATAACTAAATACCTATTTTTGCTCAATCTCAGTAAAATACGTTAATTCACTATTTTCAGTATTACCTGCTAAATACTTCACTGAGTGCGCATAAAAGACAATAAATCAACTTTTTACACCTATACCATATAACTTAGCCAATTTCTTCTATGTTTACATAGTGCAATCTCCTGTAACCCTCTATCATACAGAGAAGTCAGACAGAGATTGCCGTTAATATTATGCAGTTTATGCTTTGACATCCCTTTTGGAAAACTTATGTCAAAAGTATTCTCCATTACTTAGGGAAAATACTCTTTGTTTCCCTTTCCACTCATCGCTCTTAAATAATGGAGTCAATATCACATAGTCTGAGTCTGTAAATACCCCATTTACACCGCCTTTTTTCTCTGACTTTTTCAAGTTATCCGATTCAATATACTTTTCGATTACCCTTCCCTTGTCTGATATCTTAGCAAGTGCATAGTAGTCTAATCCCCATTTATTGACAGATGTTGTGCTTTCTCCCGAAGTAAAGGCATAGATTTCATTGTTAAGTATTTTCAAGGAGTCTATTTTAGGCATTTCTTCATTACTTTCATCATGATTGGTAAATCCCTGTTTATCTATTTCCAAAAGCTCTTCCACTTGGCTTTTCTCCCCTTAAAATCAATATCTAACAAAGCAAAACACCTTGATAAATCATAATATACCTTATTCTCAAAAGCAAACCGGTATGAGGTGCTGTCGGATACGACCTGAAAATGCCTCTGCTCAGCCTTTTCAGGCACAATCTTTCCTGAAAAACAAGGAGCCATTTTTGATTGGTAAGACTGTAGGAGAAGAGAAAATCTCCGTGTAGTACAGAAGCTCATTCTCAGGCTTTACTATGCCAAATCCTTCTCCGTACCTAAAAAACACAGGATAATTTCTCCTGCTTCCTGTGTAATCAAAGGCAGCAACCTTTCTAATACCCTGCGATGAAAGCTCAAGAACACAGTATTTATGATAGTTTTCAGCCTCAGATGTAAGTACCAATGCTCTGTTACCGCTTAATATTCCACAACTATGGACAAAGGTATATTCACCGTTTGTATCCCATTTTTCTATAAGATTTAGTTTTAGTTTCTCCATTACCTCACTCCCATTGACTCTCATACATTTTCATTACTTACATATACATATTGACATCAAAGCAATGTCCTATACAGCCTCCATTATGTCACAAGAATTAAATTTCAATCAATATCAGGGTGAATTGTTAGTGTATAATTTGTTATTTGAAAAAGTAAGTTCCAGTCTGAGCTTGAATTTAAATATTGATTTCATTCTTTCAAGGTTACAAATTAGTGACCTTGGACATTACAAAGTTATTCAATTACTGATTCAAGAAAAATCGTCCATTAACAAAAAGTCTCTGATTCCAATGTAGTAAATTCCATACTCATCGTATCTTGGCACTATATTATCTCTGACAATAATAATTTTCTTAAAAGAATCGTCAATTCGTTTTTAGAGAGTTTCTTTCCTGTTCTTTCTTCTCCTCACTGTTTGTAGCAAAAGCTGATTGAATATAATATCTGAGATTTCCTCTGTTAATAACAAAATCAACCTCTAATTGTACTCTTGTTGTTTTCCTCCACATTTGGAAAATATTCCACAACTCCACATCAACATTAAATCCTCTTCTTAACAAGTCATTGTAAATGATATTTTCCATAATATGCGTTTCTTCAACTTGTCTAAAATTCAATCTTGCATTTCTAAGACCAATATCAGCAAAAATAGTATTTAAGTGGTGTAGAAAAGTATTTTGAACCTTTAATATCGTATCTTTTAGCAGATACAAAACATATAGCTTCTTCAAAATATGTTAAATACTTTGAAATAGTATTATTTGATATATTTATCTTTTTTTCCGAAAGCATATCTATTAGATAGCTTAAGTGGATTTGTAAGTGAGCCTACTGCTGATGATACAAAAATCTAGTAAAACTTCTAATACTTCCTCACTATTTTTATCTTCTTTCGATCTATGATATCCTAATATATGTTTCTTCAAATAATCCTTTCAAATATCTGCTCTTTTCTTCAAAGGTGTCCATTTCTAGTACAAATGGCATTCCACCGCAAAAGTACATAATCTTCCCATGCTTTATCTTTTATCCTCGTAACAGCTACTCATCTCAGCAAACGATAGAGGATAAAACTATGATTTCATCTCCCCTATCTCTAAATTGTGTCAAAAATGTCTTTAGAAAGCATTTTTGAATTACTTCAGTAACATATATATCAAGATTTTTCGTTTCATAAGTGAAAGTAATGTATCAACAAAAAGTAATCTTTTCATCCTCATCATCAATATATGGATTTTTACTGACCTTTGAAAATTGTATTTCGTCAATAAAAATATAATATCTTTTATCACTAGTTATCTTATTTTTTTATATTCATTGAGCTTAAAACGGATCTCTATACCCACTATTTTCGATGTCATCGAGGGCTCATTTTCAATAATTTGGTTTTCAGCTATACTATTTTTTTCAATAAATAATTTTTGTATAGTTCAAACAACAAATATGACTTACCACACCTTCTGATACCTGTGATGATTTTAATTCTTCCGTTATCCTTTTTCTTAATTAGTTCATCTAAATATTGCTTTCTTTCTATAATCATATCCCACGCCTCTTTTCTGCGAATAATTTATATATTTTGCCACGTTTTTTTATTTGTATATATTTTATCACAGTTAAAGAGTAATCGCAATTACAAGGAATAATTTTTCGTGGCATAATATGTTTTTATTCCATCTTATAGTTTTTGATCTTTGATATCTCATTTTTTCCATTACCTCACTCCCATTAACTCTCACATTTTCATTACTTACATATACATATTGACATCAAAGCAACGTCCTATACAGCCTTCATTATGCCACAAGAATTAAAATTCAATCAATATCAGGGTGAATTTATTACTCTTTACTTTGCCCTTGTAAAGTGCTAAAATTACCTTGTATCATGGTTAAACCAAGTAATGTAAACCTGAAACTTATATTTATGATATTTATTAGAAGCTTTTAATGATATCATTATGACTTTTGGAGAAAAAGAGATGAAGGATAAACTAAGAACTCCTGCTATGGACTACTTCTTTGATGCAGTCCTCACACTTAAAAGTAGGGAAGAATGTTATAATTTTTTTGAAGATGTCTGCACCATAAATGAGCTTTTTACCATATCTCAGAGACTTATGGTAGCAAAGATGCTAAAAGAGGGTAAGACATATATAGAAATATCAGAGGTAACAGGGGCTCCACCGCAACCATCAGCCGTGTTAACCGTTCGCTTGAATATGGCAATGACGGATATAGTATAGCCATGGAGAGGATAGATGCTGAAACTATAAAGGAATAATCTCGCTAGTGTTTTCAAAAGAAAAGCCGGCAAACTAAGAAAGATGCATATATACATTGAGTTATACTTAAACTATACCCATTACCTGCATTTTCTTGTCACCGGCTTTTCATTATATATTCTACCATCTAGCACATTTCAATAAATCAGCCACATCATTTTATTTCGTCAAATCATAAGGTGTGTTCTGGTAGATATAATAGTTCACCCAGTTAGTATAAAGCGTATTGGCATGTGCCTCCAAGAAAGAACAGGTTTGTTTGCAGGGTTGTCTTCAGGATAATAATTTTAGAAGCTCGATAGAAGTCCCTTTGACTTATCCTCTTGTATTCCGCATCTAAAGTCATTCTGTCATACTCAGGGATGTCCCATTACAAAGATGCGTTTTCCGTCCTTTGTCATAAAGAGAAATACCTGCTTCTTCTGACTCTGCAAGTATCACAAGGTCATCATTCTTTACTATGTCCTCTCTCTTAACCCCCGTATGCCTTGAGTGTGGAGCGTAAAAATAATCGTCAAACCCTCTTATTAACGGCTCTTTTCTGTTATAGACCTTATGTGGATATATACCAAAGAGCTTGTCCTCAAACTGGTACTTTTCAGCTCCATAATAATGATACATCCCTGCCATAGCTGCCCAGCAAAGATGGAGAGTTGAGGTCACGTGAGTCTTTGCCCAGTCCATAATCTCACAAAGCTCCTTCCAGTAAGCCACATCTTCGTAAGCTAGTGTTTCAACGGGTGCCCCTGTAATGATGAGTCCGTCATATTTTTTATTCTCAACCTCTGAAAAAGTCACATAGAATTCATCCAAGTGGCTTGTCGGGGTGTTCTTCCCTACATAGCTTTCAGTTGTTAAAAATGTAACATTTACCTGAAGAGGAGTATTGGAAAGAGCCCTCATCAGCTGAACTTCCGTATCCTCCTTAAGAGGCATCAGATTTAGTATAAGGATTTTGAGCGGGCGGATATCCTGAGACATAGCCCTGTTTTCATCCATTATAAATATATTTTCATCTTCCAGTATCTTCTTTGCCGGAAAATTATTTTTTTACCTTAATCGGCATTACTACCTCCTACAAGCTCCAAAAACTCGTTCTCGCTTATAATCTTGATTCCAAGTTCTTTGCCTTTTTGTTCTTACCTGAGTTAGATGTAAGGTCATTATTTATAAGATAATCAGTCTTACCGGTAACCGAGCCTGTTACCTTTCCACCCTTACTCTCAATAAAGTCAGACAGCTCTCTACGGTTCTTAAACTTCTCCACGTCTCCTGTAACTACAAAGGTAAGTCCTGAAATCGTATTATTGCCTTCACTGCTGCCCTCATCATTCGCATTTGCTTCGGCATTTTCAATATGCACTTCAGATAGGAGATGTTCCAAAGTCCTAAGGTTCTCATCCTTATTAAAATAATCTGCAAATACTCCTGCCATAACCTCACCAACTCCGTCTATCTTGGTGAGCTCCTCAGGCTTTGCCTTTGTTATCTTCTCTATATCATTATCAAAGAATCTACATACTAGCTTAGCTGTGGCAAGTCCTATATTGGCTATTCCAAGGCTGTAAAGCACTCTAACCGCAGTGGTTTCTCTTGCTTTATCGATGTTTTTAACAAGGTTATTATATGATTTTTCTCCAAAGCCCTCCAAAGCTACTATCTTTTCTCTATGACTGCTAAGCTTAAATACATCACTCAGCTCGTGTATCATATTCTCTCCTACAAACTTCTCCAAGGTCATTTCTGAAAGTCCTGCTATATTCATAGCATCCCTGCTTACAAAATGCGTAAGGAGCTTTATCTTCTTCGCCATACAGTCAGGATTGGTGCAGTAAAGCGTCTGTACTCCTTCCTCATCCTTAAGCTCAGTTTTTCCACCACATACAGGACAGGTTGTTGGTACTGCTTCAGCATCACTTTCTGTAAGGTTTTCAAGTATCTGAGGGATTATCATATTGGCTTTATATACCTTAATCTTATCTCCCACTCCAAGCTTTAGTCCTCTCATTATGCTTACATTGTGTACGCTGGCCCTTGTAACTGTGGTGCCTTCAAGCTCAACAGGGTCAAAGATAGCTACAGGATTGATGAGACCTGTCCTAGATGCAGACCACTCTATCTCACGAAGAATGGTTTCAGCAGTCTCATCCTTCCACTTAAATGCGATGGAATGCCTAGGAAACTTTGCTGTTTTTCCAAGGCTGTTACCGTATGCTATATCGTTAAACTGCAGAACCAGGCCGTCAGATGGGATATCATAGCTTTTTATTCTCTTTTCATAAGTCCTTACCTCTGCTTCGAGGCTGTCTCTAGTTACAAGAGGATGGTCAACTACAGTAAAACCAAGACTTTCAAGGTAATTAAGCTCTTCCACCCTTGTCTTAAATTTCTCTCCGCCCTCTAAGTCCTCATATACTATGAAATTTACATTTCTACTCGCAGTAACCTCTGTGGATAACTGTCTAACCGAGCCACTACAGAGATTTCTTGATTCTTGTATTTTTCAGCCACATCGGTAATTTCTTCATTTATCCTGTTAAAATCTGAATACTTGATTATAGCCTCTCCACGCACCATTAGGCTCCCTTTATATGGGATTACGAGAGGGATATTTTCAAAAAACCTTGCATTTTCGGTAACAACCTCTCCTATTTCTCCGTTACCTCTTGTTAGAGCCTCGACAAGCTCACCATTTTCATAGGTTAGAACTATGGTAAGCCCGTCTAACTTCCACATAAGTATCCCCTCTTTATCACCTAAAAAAGATTCCAGTTCAGCCACTTCCTTAGTCTTGGCAAGAGAAAGCCTTGGCTCCTTATGAGCTTTCTTTGGAAGGGAGCTTAGCACCTCATAACCCACTTTTTTTGTAAGGCTTCCTGCAAGCACTATGCCCGTTTCTTTTTCAAGATTCTCAAGTTCGTCATAGAGCTCATCATACTCGGCATTGCTCATAATCTCAGCACTTTCGGCATAATATGCCTTTGCTGCCTTATCAAGTACTTCTATCAGCTCTTTCATCCTCTGCTTTTTAGCATTTATATCCATATCTACCTCAATCCCTTTACAAGCTCATTATATTCTTCTTCGGTAACATTTCTGTATGTACCGGGCTTTAAATTGCCAAGCTTTATATTCATTATCCTTATTCTTTTTAGTTTCACTACTCTGTAGTCAAAATACTCGCACATCCTTCTTATCTGCCTGTTAAGGCCCTGTGTTAGAATGATATTAAATGACGTCTTCCCTGTACGCCTTAGCTTACATTTTCTGGTTATAGTGTCAAGAATAGGTACTCCTTCTGACATTTTTTTAAGAAATTCATCGTCAAATGGCTTATCTACTTCTACTTCGTATTCCTTTTCGTGGTAGTTTCTCGCCTTCATTATCCTGTTAGAAAGATCTCCGTCATTGCTAAGAAGAATGAGTCCTTCTGAGTCCTTATCAAGCCTACCCACAGGGAAAATCCGCTCAGGATGGTTGATGTATTCTACTATATTTACATCCTTTGATTTTGGATCCTTTGTAGTGCAGACTATACCTCTTGGCTTATTGAAAGCTATAAGGACTTTTTAGCACTTCCCACGATTAGATTCTCATCAACCCGAACCTCATCACCTTCGCTTACTACAGAGCCTAAGAGGGCATGGCTTCCATTTATCGACACCCTGCCCTCTTTGATTAGCTTGTCTGCCTCTCTTCTGGAGCAGACACCAGCTTCACTTAAATATTTATTTATCCTAATTGATTCCATAATCACCTATGCTATCCGAACCATAATTACTTCTTTTTACTCTTCTTACTTTTTGTGTTCTTTTTACTGCTTTCTGACTTTTTAGCTGACTTTTCTTTCTTCTGCTTGGCACTTTTTGCATCATCCTTACCGTCTGATACTTTTATCTCTTCATTACTTCCTGCTTCTCTATTCTGTAGCTTAGAAAAGAAGTCATCAAGCTTATTATCACTTTTAATTTCGCGTGCAAACTGGGTGTTTACATCTGAAAGCAGTGCACTCACATCATCTCTTTTGATATCAGCATCAATGATTTTTGAACTTCATCAGGTAAAGGTGAGTAAGATTATCTTATAATCACCACCCTCATCAGCTCTTACATAAAAAGCCGTCAATACTGAAGCAGTGGTATCTATGCCCTTTATCTTAATTTCAGTCTTCGCATAGACCATCTTTGCATTCTCCTCAGGGCCATCTATAGTGTAGCAATCATCCAGCTTGATACTTTCAAAGTTTTTCATTATCTTAGGCAGTTCTTCTATGCCTGCATAGTTTACATTGTCAACCAGCTTTGATATTTCAGCCTTATCTACTTTAAGTCTGGCCTCAAGATACTCCTCTACCAGCTTATTTACTTCAGGATAAGCATTTTTTTCATCAAGTATGCTGATACCCGCTGCATTATTACTGCTATCTGTTTCTTTTGTCTCCTCATTTGATGCAGAGGATGTTGATACGCTACTATCCACACCTAAAGGACTTCCGGATGAGCTGCTGCTTCCTGGTGTATGGGAGGACTCATTATCTACTACTGATGTAGTGTCCCTTACAACCCCAGTCTCACTTTTCAGTGCCTGTAGCTACAGATTTTTTTAGTTGTAAATACAACCATACCAAGCAGATAATAGAAAAGCTTGCACTCATAATTATCTTTTTATATTTAAAACGCATAATTAACCTCACTTTAGCTAAAATCGTACCCTATCATTATACTATTTTTAAGTATTTAATTCAAGAATCATACGAAGACTGCTTAAGTTTCTACTTTTTTTTCCGAAAAGAAATCTCAGCTAAAGGGTTGATTGTCTTTGCTGTTTCTAGTATATTTCCCTGTTCATTTTCAAGAAATTCCTGAATTCATCAAGTTCTTCATCTGAAAAATCCTATATTCTTGATAAAAACTAAGCCCGGTATAATTGCCTCAGCCTCTCTCTTATCCTCTTCATCTATAAAAGCTTATAAATATCTTCTGTCTCCCATCCTGCTTTTATTACAGGAGAAACAACCACTTTATATTATCCATATATCCTCCAAGACTAATCATATTACATTTGCAATTATATCATATTTATATTACAATTAGATATAAAACTCGTGCAAAATTCGTGGTTGCCAAACCATAGTATACACTGTATAATAGACTTAAATATAGAATGTTTCAGAGAGGGATGTAGCCGTATGACAATGAATATTTCTGTTTTAGGGAAATTCAGCATTGAATATAACGGAAAGACAGTATCAGATGATATTAATCGTTCCAAAAAGATGTGGAATCTTCTTGCTTTTATTGTTATGAATCATAATTCTGCGATTACTCAGTCCAGATTTATTGATTCATTATGGTCAGATGACAACAATAACCCTGTGAATGCTCTTAAGACTCAGCTTTTTCGTACTAGGGAAATGCTTAAGCCACTTGGCCTTGAAGGAGAGGGATGTATTCTTTCAAGCAGAGGGGCGTATTCGTGGAACCCTGAGTTCGAGATAGTTCTAGACTGTGAGTTATTTGAAGGGCTTATTCAGGATGCTGAAAATGCATCACTCTCGAGAGAAGAAAAGATAAGTAGGTATATGGAAGCCCTCAAGCTGTATCAGGGAGATTTCATACCTAAGCTTGCAGGAGAGGTTTGGACCATTCCTATAAGTGCAAGGTACCACAGTATGTATCTCGAGGCCGTGAAAAGCCTTTGTGAGCTACTAGAAGAAACAATGATTTTGATACAATTATAAAGGTAATTCTTAAAGCTATAGAAATAGATAACCTTGATGAAAAGCTTCACTGCCTGCTTATACTTGCATATATAAGATGTGACCGCTATAAGGATGCTCTTGACCACTATGATAATGCTACTAATATGCTTTATAGATGCCTTGGTGTCAATCCATCAGACGAGCTTAGGACACTTTACAGCCAGATAATGGATACACAAAAGGCTATGGAGACCGACCTTGCTATAATCCAAGAGCAGCTCATGGAGAATTCTTCAGATGAAGGTGCTTTCTTCTGTGAATATGGTTATTTTGTAAAAACTTACCAGTTAACCAAGAGGAGACTTGAGCGTCTAGGTCTTTCTACCTATCTCTGCCTCTTAACGCTTCAGGCAGACAGCGCCAAGGCACTTGACTTTGCTAAGCTTGATGACTATATGTCAAAGGTTCTCGGCATACTTAAGATAAGTCTTAGAACCGGTGATGTCGTATCCAAATACAGTGGAGCGCAGTACATCCTCATGTTATCCTGTGTGAATTTTGAAAATGCTGATATAGTTATGAACAGAATTCTTGCAAGATACAAAAAGAGGCATAGAACAGATAGAGTTACACTTTCCTACAAGATTAAAGAGATATAGACAGGTGTTTATCCGGTTTAGTATTTATATTAGATCAAAATATCAGCCCTTAGATATGGCGGTGGTACCTTAAAGGTTTACTCCCACCGTATCTAAGGGCTTTTTTAGAATCTAAGTATTGTCTCGGTTGCTGATGTCAGCTTATCTGCAATACAAACAATAACAGCCTCCCTACACTTAGGAAGCTTTGTTACTGTAAGAGGCCACATGTGGCTCCTAATTATATTCTCTTCCTTTTCGCCTATTCCAAAATCACGCTTTGCATTTGCGGCAGCGTAACTAGGGTGCATAAAGCCATGCAGCTTGAAAAATTCCTTTAGATTTTTGAATTTGGCTTTCTTTTTATGCCAATCGTATAAAAAGTAGTCGTGCAAAAATGCTCCTCTTATCAGTGCTTTCTCATCTGAGTTAAGCTTGAACATCTTGTTAATTCTATAACTCATTGCAGCCACCCTAAAACAGTGGTCATAGGTAGTTATCTTACCGTGCTGGATGAAGGTTCTCATTCTAAGCACACGTTCGTGCTCATTTATCCCATCCAGGAGTCTTGTTACCTCAGCCTTTATGACTTCATTATTTTTCATCGCTATTCTTCCTTTTATTTCCCACTACCGGCAACAAGCCGATAGTTTCCTTAACTCTGCCAGCAATTTGAGCCGCGCCATTTGACCTGAACTGTTTCATACTTCTTAGAGCATGCTGCTGAGCTTTACTCATCGTAGACGTATATTCTTTTACCTTGTCAGATGTAAGCTTCTCGTACGCTTCCCATTTTTCTGTAATAAACTGCCTCTTTTCCTCAATCACTTGATAAGAAGCTTCCATTCTGCGGTCAAATTCTGCACCCATTTCCTCCATTTTCTTAACGAGCTCTGTAAGTCCTGATACGGTAAGTGCCAAATCCGCACCAAGTACAGCAATCAATATCATTGCTATTCCTTCTATCACAAGCGGAGGAACATCTACAAACAGTCCAAACACAGCAGGAGATATATATTTTACCACAAATATACCTGCTATACCAAACCCAATGGATGCAGGAAGGCAGATTCTACCCTGTATGTTAAACGGAACCTCACTATAGTCCCACCATACTGCGTGAAACAGCTTTTCAAGTACATAAGAAGTCACAAACTCAATCACCGCACTACCTAACATACTTATAAGAAATATCTGCCACAGCGTGGCTTCACCATTCTTAAATATCTCGTTAAATACCAGAGTGGCAACTATTGCACCTGTTCCATATATCGGACAAATAGGTCCAAATAAGAACCCCCTATTGTCCCAATGATGAGTACGTATGGTACAATATATACTCTCATATATCCAGCCTATAAAGCTAAAAATAATAAAACATATAAAATATAAACCTAACGCCATTTATACCTCCTATTAGGGTTTACCTACAAAGCCTCTTAGATCACTCTGATTTCTATTGGCAAATTCAATTCCTATAATAGGGTTACCGCTCTTGTCAAAAGCCATTAAAGTGTAACCGAAATTATTTCAACTATGATATACATTTCTATATCTTCCATTGTTTACAAAGCCTTCCATAAAGAAAAGGTCGCCCGGTTCAAACATCATATTCCTTATATTCGCATCCGAAAGTCCGCCTTCTACTATCTTTTTGTTCTGGTCATAGTACTTTCCCATTGCTGCTGCAGTCGGAGCGTAATTGGTACTCATTATGTTAAAGCCAAACTTATTATACGCCCTCCACGCAAGTGCGCTGCAATCATAATAACCCTCTTCCATTCTCCTTGACTGGCTGTATTTACTTTTAAAGAATAAGCTCTGGCCCATTCTCACCACATTTTTACGAAGTTCTGAAGTCACAGATACTACACATCCAAAAGTCTTGCCGTTAACCTTAGCAGTCACCAAAGTATTTCCTTTGATTTTCCTACTATCCTTCCACTAGAATCAACTTCTGCAATGGCTGGATTTGCTGAACTCCATACAGTATTCCCAGTTCCTCACCTCTGATTCTAAGCTGATGGGAGCTCCCTCAGCCAATACTATCGAAGTAGATGACATTTCATTATCGATAATATTTACATCCAAATTGAACTTTTTACCATTGATATCTACTGTAAGTGTACTAACTCCCGGATTGTAAACATCTATTGAAAGCACGTTTTTTTCAAGATAGGTCGCAACCTTCATATTTGGGTTTGAACTGACAACACTCACGTTAGCATTGGTAGTCTCACTAAGTTCGACCCTGCTGTTGACATCTACTTTTGAAGCTGGTGACTTCATTGTCAAATTCACCTATTTTAGTCCTTTTAGCTGCAAGCCTATTCTGTGTAAGTGTTACTGAGGAAACGTCCGCAAGAGTCTTTTTGTACTGATGAAGGTGTTGCCATAATAGTGTTATTTACAATGGTACTGTTGCTATTGGTGCTATTCCGCTGTTGTTATTGGTACTATTCCCACTGTTATTATTACTATTATTGCCTTTACCGATGTTAGTATTATTGTTGTCAGCATTGCCCTGCCCGCCATTGTTTCCGACACTCGAGCTTGGCTTTTTTTATCCGAAACAATATTTACTTTTTAACAACTTTTTTTCTCTATAATAAGCTTTATACTCTGCCATAAAAACAGGTTTCCCTGCCTATCCATGCCTGATATGGCTACAGAAGCAAGTCCCTTTTATTAACCCAGTATTTTCCATTGCCAAACTGAAAAAGGTTCTTTCCCATTTTCAGGTGAATAATAAAAATACGACTTTTTTCCCTTTTTGTATTTATCCTGAGGAACAAAAGTTATAAAATCATCCTCTTTTATTCGTATTTCCTTAGAATCATCATTGTTTACCTTTATTACTCTATTTGTCGCCATAGCTGAAACTTCGGTATAACTATTTATAGCTGTAAAAAAATATAAAATGCTAATGATAGTTTTACAGCCAATTTAATCATTTTATGCATCTGATATCCCTTTTCATAATGCTTATAATACGTCATGAAACCAAGTTAAACAACCATCCTTGTATGGCTCACAACGCTTTTTACAGTATAACATGTATTTGTGTCATTTTTATATAGATTTTTATTTTTTATCTTAAAATAAAAAGGATGCCAAATGACATCCTTAAGTGTTTGTGTGTTGTGTGTTAATAATCCTATTACTTTCTGAGTCCTAAACGAGCGATAAGCTTACGATATCCCTCAAGGTCCTTCTTCTGATAATAAGCAAGAAGTCTTCTTCTTGCACCAACCATCTTAAGAAGACCTCTTCTTGAATGATGATCCTTTGCATTAACAGAAAGATGTGCGTTAAGCTCTGCGATTCTCTCAGTAAGGATAGCTATCTGAACCTCAGGTGAGCCTGTATCTCCAGGTGTTCTGCCATATTCCTTAATAAGCTCGGCTTTTTTCTCTTTTGTTATCATATTATTCTCCTTTCATTGATTCGCTGTCGCCAAGTATAAGGTCGGAGTATCCATATACTGCGCGGCAGTATTCTATGTGTTTGCACACTCAGGTTATTCTAACATATATTATTTAATAAGTAAAGCATAATTTTACTTAAGCTCTACAACGGCTATAAGCTTATCAGCCTTTAATATGTGGTTAACCAGCCAGTCCAAAAGGAAGTTCAAGATTTCGGTCAGATATTCATCCTGGTTATCATCCACATCATCAAGATTTATGTTCTCGATTTTTCTACAAACATTGAGTGGGCCCGTTTCTGGTCTTCCAGCCCCTCATAGTTAATCTTCTCCATATAGTCCTCTTCATCTGCAAAATGAACCTTAGTGTATTCAACAAGCTCACCAAGTACATTGTTTATCTGGTCAAATTTATCATAGAGAAAGTCGTTATGCATAACATCATTTTGCTTCCTTTATGATTTCAAAAAGCCTCTTATGCTCATCATCTACGAAACTAATTCCAACCATGATATTTGCTTGTAAATGCAAATGGGTCTGACCTTTCTTCTTCAACATTGTCAGTAGTTGGCTTATTATCTGATAAAATCACAGGCTTACTAATAAGAGTATCTTTGCTGACTATATGGCTATACAGCCACTTAATCATAAATCTAGTCACTTCATTAAGTTTTTGTCCTGCAGTTTCATCTGTCACACTACAACTTCACTTTTGATTGTCTCTAGTTTATCAGAGAACCATCTATGCTCATTTTTCTGTACTTCAAGCTCCTTATCCACTGTTTCTGTCATGTAGTCTTCTTCTTCTTTGAATCCGTGACTAGAATATCGTTCAAGGTCAGCTATTACCTTCTTTAGCTTCACTAGAGGACTATCCGATCCATCTTTTCTAAGTATATAGTTTAGAGTTTCAAAATATTCAATTCTGTATTTATCAATACTAACCGCCCCAACAAAAGCAATCCTTAGTAAAATTAAACATCATTCCTCCTTGAATATATAGAAATAAATTCAGTTGCAGAAATTTGCAAAGAATATTTATGCATTTTCATTTATGTAACAATATATATATCGTATACATGGACCATTTAATGAACCTGTGAATTGTGTAAAATATAATTGTATTATATGGGTGATTTTCTATCTCCTATTAAGCTAAAAAGGACACCCTAAGGTGTCCTTTTACTATATCTTCAAAACTGCAACCGAATCAACATCTTCCTTTTTCTTTGGTCAAGCCTTCGACCTATTAGTATCAGAAGGCACACGGATTACTCCGCTTACACCACTGACCTATCAACCTCATACTCTCTAAGGGGTCTTATTAGCCTACGCTATGGGATATCTTATCTTGGAGGGGGCTTCACGCTTAGATGCCTTCAGCGTTTATCCCTGCCAAACTTGGCTTCCCAGCCGTGCAGCTGGCACTGCAACTGGTCTACCAGCGGTTCGTCCATCCCGGTCCTCTCGTACTAAGGACGGCTCTCCTCAAATATCCTGCGCCTGCGCCAGATAGGGACCGAACTGTCTCACGACGTTCTGAACCCAGCTCGCGTACCGCTTTAATGGGCGAACAGCCCAACCCTTGGGACCTACTACAGCCCCAGGATGCGATGAGCCGACATCGAGGTGCCAAACCACTCCGTCGATGTGAACTCTTGGGAGTGATAAGCCTGTTATCCCCAGGGTAGCTTTTATCCGTTGAGCGATGGCATTCCCACTTACATACCACCGGATCACTAAGTCCTACTTTCGTACCTGCTCCACCCGTCGGTGTCGCAGTCAAGCTCCCTTCTGCCTTTACACTCTGCGAATGGTTTCCAACCATTCTGAGGGAACCTTTGAGCGCCTCCGATACACTTTCGGAGGCGACCGCCCCAGTCAAACTCCCCTCCTGGCATTGTCCCCTGCCCGGATAACGGGCAAAGGTTAGAAACCAGATACACGAAGGGTGGTATCCCAACATTGACTCCGCAGAAACTGGCGTCCCTGCTTCTTTGTCTCCCACCTATCCTGTACATCATATATCTAATCCCAGTACCAAGATGGAGTAAGCTCCATCAGGGTCTTTCCGTCTTAGCGCAGGGTAACCAGCATCTTCACTGGTACTTCAATTTCACCGGGTGCATTGTTGAGACAGCGCTCAAATCATTACGCCTTTCGTGCGGGTCGGAACTTACCCGACAAGGAATTTCGCTACCTTAGGACCGTTATAGTTACGGCCGCCGTTTACTGGGGCTTAAGTTCGTACCTTCGATTGCTCCTAAGCACTCCCGTAACCTTCCAGCACCGGGCAGGCGTCAGCCCATATACATCACCTTACGGTTTCGCATAGACCTGTGTTTTTGCTAAACAGTTGCTTGAGCCTATTCTCTGCGGCCTGTATCTCTACAGGCACCCCTTATCGCGAACTTACGGGGCCATTTTGCCGAGTTCCTTAACAATGCTTCTCCCGCCGGCCTTGGGATACTCTCCCCATCCACCTGTGTCGGTTTACGGTACGGGCTCTGACTACACAATAGCGGCTTTTCTCGACGGCTCTCCCAGGAGCTTCCCTACTTATATTTCGGTCCGCATCACACAGTCCACTTACCCGGACGGATTTGCCTGCCCGGCATAAACCATGCTTGCACCTGAATCCTTTACAGGCACTCCCTGAATCTCCGTGTCCCCACATTTCTGATAGCCAGAGGTACTGGAATATCAACCAGTTGTCCATCGCCTACGCTTCTCAGCCTCAGCTTAGGTCCCGACTTCCCCAGGGAAGATCAGCTTTACCCTGGAAACCTTGGATATACGGCCTGAAGGATTCTCACCTTCATCTCGCTACTCATTCCGGCATTCTCTCTTGATAACCCTCCACGGCTCCTTACGGTACCGCTTCTTCGTGTTATCAATGCTCCCCTACCAACATACCTTGCGGTATATTCCATTGCTTCGGTGTTATGTTTCAGCCCCGGACATTTTCGGCGCAGGACCTCTCGACTAGTGAGCTATTACGCACTCTTTGAATGAATGGCTGCTTCTGAGCCAACATCCTAGTTGTCTTCGAAACCCCACATCCTTTACCACTTAACATACACTTTGGGACCTTAGCAGATGGTCTGGGCTGTTTCCCTTTTGACTGTCCGACTTATCTCATACAGTCTGACTCCCGGTAAACATCTATATGGCATTCGGAGTTTGATACGCATTGGTAGACTTTGACGCCCTCGCAGCGATTCAGTGCTCTACCTCCATTAGACTATACCGAGGCTAGCCCTAAAGCTATTTCGGGGAGAACCAGCTATCTCCGAGTTCGATTGGAATTTCTCCGCTACCACAGCTCATCACCGCCTTTTTCAACAGACGTGTGTCGGACCTCCATCCACTTTTACGCAGACTTCATCCTGGCCATGGGTAGGTCACCCGGTTTCGGGTCTGCCGTTACTGACTTACCGCCCTGTTAAGACTTGGTTTCCCTTCGGCTCCGTACCTTAAGTACTTAACCTGCCAGCAACGGCAACTCGCCGGACCGTTCTACAAAAAGTACACGGTTGCACGTTAGTCGTGCTTCCGCAGCTTGTAGACACAGGGTTTCAGGTTCTCTTTCACTCCCCTCCCGGGGTTCTTTTCACCTTTCCCTCACGGTACTATACTCTATCGGTCACCAGGTAGTATTTCGCCTTGGGGGGTGGTCCCCCCTGCTTCCTACGGGGTTTCTCGTGTCCCGTAGTACTCTGGATACCACTGAATCACAGTCTGTTTCGCATACGAGGCTTTCACTCTCTTTGGCCGGCTTTCCCAAAACCGTTCTGCTACCTACTGCTTCTTCGTACGTGGTCCTCAACCCCAAGGATAAATCCTTGGTTTGGGCTTCGTCCCCTTTCGCTCGCCACTACTTAGGGATTCGATGTTTCTTCCTCTTCCTCCGGCTACTTAGATGTTTCAGTTCGCCGGGTTCCCTCCGTATGACTATGGATTCATCATACGGTGACAGAAGTTCTTTCTGCCGGGTTTCCCCATTCGGATACCTGCGGATCAATGGATATTTGCTCCTCCCCGCAGCTTTTCGCAGCTTATCACGTCCTTCTTCGGCTCCTGGTGCCAAGGCATCCGCCCTGCGCCCTTTGTAAACTTGACCTTAGTTGAGATGGGATTGCTACACGGTACATCTCCGGCGGCGCAAGCTCGCTTGCAGACGACGGTGTGTGCCGTGGAGGAGGCGTTTCTACGAAACGCCTATCACGAGCGGGAAATGCGTAGCATTTCTGCGAGTGACCCATCTCAACGGTATTTTAGATAACTCATTATGGTTCTCTTTAATTTAACACTGACTAGCGTATCAGTATTAAATCTTTTTAATAAATACATTGTTTTTATTGAATTCTAAACACTTGTTTTTCAACTTGTGCTAATCAAAATTCAATTTCTCGATGTTGTATCATATCTAGCTGTATATCCCTTAATGAATAAATCATCAAAAGCTATACTTGCATAAATATTTGTTCGGTATGCAGTTTTTCAGGGTACATTTGACTGTGACTACAAAGCTATTCTTCTCATCTGAGAGGGACTTAGCTCATCTTCAATCAGTCATTTGATATAATCAGAGTTTGCAACTAACATTTGGTTATTGATTACATCAAATCACTAATTGAAGTTCAGTTATTCATTTATTTATTTCATAGTCATATCTCATCTCGTAGTAACTTTAATTCAGTTACTTTCGTTTCGAGCTTCGCTCTTACTCGAAGAGTGCAGTGTTTATTAGAGGAAGTTCTTTCGCACTTCGCTCGAAAAGAACGACTTATTTCTAGACTCGCTTCACGGCTTCGCCTTAAGCTCGTTGAGAAAAACAATGTCTGGCGACCCACCTACTCTCCACACCGTCTCCAGTGCAGTACCATCGGTAGCCCAGGCCTTAACCTTCGTGTTCGGGATGAGAACGGGTGTGACCCCTGGACGCATCGCCACCAGACGTATTTAAGTTATCTCGTTGATAACTAGACAGTAAGACAATCTCTACTTCTTCTTCCTTAGAAAGGAGGTGATCCAGCCGCACCTTCCGATACGGCTACCTTGTTACGACTTCACCCCAGTCACCAGACCTGCCTTCGGCGCTCCTCCCTGCGGTTAGGCCACTGACTTCGGGCATTTCCGACTCCCCATGGTGTGACGGGCGGTGTGTACAAGACCCGGAACGTATTCACCGCGACATTCTGATTCGCGATTACTAGCGATTCCAGCTTCATGTAGTCGAGTTGCAGACTACAATCCGAACTGAGGCAGCCTTTCTGAGATTCGCTCCGGCTCACGCCTTCGCTTCCCTCTGTAACTGCCATTGTAGCACGTGTGTAGCCCCGGTCATAAGGGGCATGATGATTTGACGTCATCCCCGCCTTCCTCCGAGTTATCCTCGGCAGTCTTTCTAGAGTGCCAGCCTAACCGCTGGCTACTAAAAATAGGGGGTTGCGCTCGTTGCGGGACTTAACCCAACATCTCACGACACGAGCTGACGACAACCATGCACCACCTGTCTCTCCCTGTCCCGAGGACTACAGACATTACTCCGTATTCAGGAGGATCTCAAGACCGGGTAAGGTTCTTCGCGTTGCGTCGAATTAAACCCATGCTCCACCGCTTGTGCGGGTCCCCGTCAATTCCTTTGAGTTTCATTCTTGCGAACGTACTCCCAGGTGGAATACTTAATGCGTTTGCGACGGCACCGAAAGGCTTATGCCTCCCAGCACCTAGTATTCATCGTTTACAGCGTGGACTACCAGGGTATCTAATCCTGTTTGCTACCCACGCTTTCGAGCCTCAGCGTCAGTTTTTGGTCCAGCGAGCCGCCTTCGCCACCGGTGTTCTTCCTAATATCTAAGCATTTCACCGCTACACTAGGAATTCCGCCTGCCTCTCCCATACTCAAGTTTAACAGTTTTTGGGAGCAGTCAGGGGTTGAGCCCCTGCTTCCCTCTCAACTTGCCAAACCGCCTGCGCTCCTTTTACACCCAGTAAATCCGGATAACGCTTGCCCCCTACGTATTACCGCGGCTGCTGGCACGTAGTTAGCCAGGGGCTTCTTAGTCAGGTACCGTCATCATCTTCCTGCTGATAGAGCTTTACATACCGAAATACTTCTTCACTCACGCGGCGTCGCCGCATCAGAGTTTCCTCCATTGTGCAATATCCCCACTGCGCCTCCCGTAGGAGTTTTGGGCCGTGTCTCAGTCCCAATGTGGTCGTCCGACCTCTCAGTCCGGCTACCGATCGTTGCTTTGGTAGGCTTTTTACCCTGCCAACTGGCTAATCGGACGCGGGCCCATCCTATACCTGATTGCTCATTTCCCGACAAAAACCATGCGGTTTCCGCTGACTTATGCGGTCTTACCAGCCGTTTCCAGCTGCTATCCCCTGTATAGGGCAGGTTGCCCACGCGTTACTCACCCGTCCGCCACTAAGAATTACAGTCTTCCATCCGAAAACTTCCGTCTGTAATCTCCGTTCGACTTGCATGTATTGAGCACGCCGCCAGCGTTCATCCTGAGCGAGGATCAAACTCTCATAAAAAGTGTTTGCCTCGTTCAAAATGAGCTGACTTTATCATCTTTGCTCATTCCGTTATCGACCAGCTAAAAGTCAATAAATTTTTACTGTTTTTAAAAGGTGTATAAGCATTACTGCTCATACGCGTTCGTTTGAATTTTCAAGATTGTCTCACTATTTAGTTATCAAGGTTCTCTGCCTTACAAACCGCTTGTATACTAGATTTTTAGTTTATATCAAGTAGTCTCTTGTGGGGCAACGGATAGTATGATACCACAGTTTAGAGCATCTTTGTCAACAACTTTTTAAAAATTTATTAAAGAAATTTTTAAAACCCTGCCGATATAGTAAGATGCACCCAAAAAGGTGCATCTATACAAACTATCTCAAGTCTAAGCAGAACCCAGCTTAGTTATGCTAAGTATACAGGATCCAACCCTTATTTCTTAGGTAGGGTCTCCCAGTCAGTAAATACAGTTCCATCCTCATCAATGCAAGCAGGATAGGCGATATCATAGATAAGTCTGTCAAAAACAGGGTTGGTGTCATGGTATTTTAAAAATTCTTTTAAGTACTGTAAGTTGGTATGCACATCCAAGAATTTATACTCTATTCCGTATCTGTCAAAATTATATTTACAGTTCTGCAGTCAGGACACATCATACTTCCATATATAGTAATCATAATCTCTCCTTTCTTAACTCGCAGTCAACCAAAGACTTAATTAAAAGTGAATTTCTCACCGGACTTAATGGACTGTTTTACCGGCTTCGTAGTAACACTCTATCATATTCTTAGCATACTCCGGATAATCTGATACAAAACTCATCAACCACCTCATACATTCCATGAAGCTGAATAGAGCCCAAGTCTTGTAATTAGCCACCTCCATATACCTCTTTATTGTTCTCTCTCCCACATCTCCAAATTTTGGTTCAAGTGGAAGCATAGCAAAATCAAAAAGTCTCTTCCTTTTATTTTATCAGTGCATTTTTCAAATTCATCTTCGCAATGGTCAAGATAAGCTTCATAATCAGCAATACTTAAGTCAGGATGCTCTAAAGACATTTTCTGATACCATTTGTTATATTCTTCTTCTGAAGCAGTCTGATTGAGGTAGAGAGTTCCGGCATGGAAAATGGTTTTACCCTCTATTTCAACTATAAAACCAACTCCCATCTCTGTAGCAGGAATTGATGTAACAAGCATTTCTCCGTTCTCAGAGTAAAGTCTTGCATCTCCACCAAAGCAGCTTACATGGTCTTGTATTTTCTCAGGAAGACCGTCTAAAAATGTGTCAACCTCCGGGATAGAGTGGTCGTATCCTATGAAATATCTCTGCATGGGGAAGCTGTTCAACTGCACCAAAAATCTCAGGCCTGAAGTGATCCTGATTGATATTACTTGCAAATATGTAAAGTGGCTTCTCTCCCCTGATAGGTGGAATATCTCCCTGATACCAATCGAAAATCAGAGTTGCACTCTCAAGCTCAAGCAAAAATCCACTATGTCCTAAATATATACCTTTAGCCTTAAAATCTGACATTAACCCATCCTCCAAAAATTAAAATATTTCATCAACTAATCATCCTAAGAATAATTCAATAACAAAGTTCATTATACCATATAATTATTTCAACTAAAAGTTTTTATGATACAAGTGTCAAAAAGTATAAATATTCTGTTGATGTTTTGCTTACAAGAGAACTTATTACCTTGTCACATACACAACATATTAGTCCAATCCTGTACATTTATTTACCGCATCTATCAACTTCTGCAAAAATCCACTATTTCTTCTATAGACTGCTTAAACCCACTATGTATCCACTGTCTCAAGACACTATTACAGCCATCTGCTATGAAGTAATACATCCATTCCTGCTTATCTTCAGGAAGCCTGGGAAATACTCAAGTAATACTTTCTTATTATCTTCATAGCAAAGCAACAGCCTTTCACGAAATACCTTGCCCTGACTTTCAGAAAACAGGGGGACATAAAAGCTCTCTCTTTTCAGATATATCAGTTAGAATTATGGTGAATATATCCGAGAGGCTTGATTTGTCAATGTGCTCTAAGTTAGCCTGCAAATTGTCAATAAGCTCATCTTCTATCTGCTCCAACAAATCATAGGTATCCTTATAGTACTTTATAAAATGTTGTTCTATTAATATCTGCGTGCAGTGATTTCCTTAACAGTTATTTTTGGCTATAGGCTTATTCTTTATAATGCTTAAAAAAGCCTCAAATATCATTTTCTTAGTCAACTTAACTCTTACATCCATAGTACTCTCCATTTTATCAACATTGTCATCACATTTGTTGTTTTTAATCAACACTGCAAGTTATTTGATGATTGATAGATTATTTTTACAAAAGTATAATAATCTAGTCAAATCAACAAGTGTCTACAACATTATTGTAACCCGTTGATGCGATTAAATCAATAAAAAGGAGTTAAAAATGAATACAAAAAAGAAACCTGTCAGGCTTATTTCCAGCTTTTTCATAGTGGTAGTATGTGTATTTATCATTCTTCTAATTGCTGTATTTTGCACTCTGGCACAACGAGATATCAAGTGTGGCCTCCATAAAGAAAAATCAGTGATGCCAATCCGGCGCATGAGTGATGGAGCTGTCTACACAATGAAGGTATCCGGAGATTATTATTTTGATGAATTCCTTAAAAGAGAACGGTGCTAAGAATGATACCGAGCTTATAAGCTTCATAACCGGGAAGATTACCAAGGGCATTATCCCTATGAAGATTAAAAATTCTGAAATTGCCTGCTCAGCTTTTACAGCTTCAACCTCAGACGGCAAGCGCATTTTCGGACGCAATTATGATTTTAAGAAGACGAATACTATGATAGTCCATACCAATCCCGGCGGGGGCAGACATGCTTCAGTTTCAACTGTTGACCTTCAGTTTGTCAGCGTTAACATCGATACAGGTATCACAGGCTTAAAAGATAAGATTCTCTGTCTTGCAGCTCCTACGCCCCTCTTGACGGAGTAAATGATGCCGGGGTAAGCTGCGGTATATTTATGTCTTATCAGGGTGAAAAGACCGTTCCTACCGATGTAAATACCGATAAGCCTGACCTTACAAGTACCACCATGCTTAGAATGGTTCTTGACTATGCAGATAATGTTGATGAGGCAGTTGAAATGATTCAAAAATATGATCTGCATGACTCAGCCAAGACCTCTTATCACTATATGATTGCAGATGCTACAGGTAAAAGTGCTATCTTAGAATGGGTAAATGGTACCGATTCTACCGACAACGATGCTTCAGAAAGAAAGCTAAATATTATCTACAATGATCCTGTTAGGGATGGCAACTATCAGATAATTACCAACTACATACTTTCAGACGGTTATTATAAAGATGTACCTGAAAAGGAGGCGCACGGAGTTGACCGCCTTAAGATGCTTGAGGCTGCTCTTGCACCAAAGGGTGGTGTGCTTACAGATGAAGAGGAAGGAATGAAAACTCTTGCAATAGTTGGCCGCAGAGGGATGAATAATGAGGATAGCAACTCCTTAACCATCCACAGCGTTGTCTACAATCTTACTGACAAGACCGGTATCTGGGTAGATAATGAGCATTATGGCGAAAAAGAACATACCTTTATATTAGATTTGGAAAAATACCAAGGCTTCTAAATAATGTCTGTAATCTAGGCAAATAGTTTTTAGCGCAGATTAAAAGAGTGACTGTCTAAACTTGTGATAGTCACTTTTTCTTTTTGTAATCTATTTTCATAATTCATCCGCCTTATAAGTGGCATAGCCCTCATAATAATAGCTGTGATCAAGGCCTTTCATAAAAACCTCTCTGTCGTCTGTTTTATCAGTCAAAGCCGAAAATAAAAGAGTCTTGATTTCGATATCCTTGACCGGGCTTCTTTTCCATCGCCAATAGATAATCATCTTTATCTACTTTGCTCCAATCCACCACCTTTTAAGTTCAGATTTTAATATTAAATCAAGCCATATCCTTGCACTTCTCCCGTTGCCTTCCCTAAAAGGATGGGCAATGTTCATTTCGACATATTTCTCAATTATCTCATCAAAGGTAGACTGGGGCATTTTCTCTATGCTTTTAAGAGCCTCATTAAGATAGATTGCTGGGGCAAATCTAAAAATTTCCTTTTGCTATATTAACCGTTCTTAGCTGACCTGCAAATTCATATATGTCTTCAAATAAATGGCGATGGTTTTTAACAAGTGCTTCAAGACTTCAGGCTTTAATTCATTCAAAAAATCTGTTTTGAAACAGGTCTATAGCCTTTTTCTTACTTATTCTCTCTTCTTCATTGGCAAGCTTAAATGAGTCAGTTATTCCAAGTTTATTATCTATCGTCATTATTTCCTCTTCTTTTTATTCTTGATTGTATCAATTACATGTCTGATAGCTAAAAATCGGATGACTAAGCAATAGTCTTGGTCCTGAAAACCGCATTACATCTTTTGATTTTACCCCTCATCTCAGGACTGTAGCAGTGCGACTTACAGTTTGAGCAAAAATGTCTTTGTCTCCATAAAGGGCAATGGTCTATGCGAAACATAGCGCATAGTCAATAACTCCTTGCAGGAAGGACAAAGCCTCCTTCTTTCCATGCTTCTTTTTGCAATACCACCTTATCATAAATGCTACGATATCTTTATCGTTCTGCCTTTTCTTCTCTATCTTATCCATACAGATTTACCTTCCGAAATTCATACTCCATACTGCAGACCATATTAATTAAGTGTTCACATTTCAATATAAGCACTAAATTCATATTCTTCCTTATGGATCTTATTCATTATATCTTTCAGTACATTGAGTGCTTTACACTTGTACCATTATATCATACTTACCTAAAAACTTCACAGCGGATTTTCTTGCCTTCTCTACTTTTTCATCATCCGTATTATCTATATCAGATGTTCGCGACCATCGCTTTCTAAACAAAGTCTGCGCCACTTCTATCATTATCGCAGAAGCCTCGATATCTTTCTCAGCTTTCAATAGCTTGCATAAATGCTCTAGCTGATATCTTGCATATTATCTCTGTCTTTACCCTATGAAATGACATTTGCATAAGACTTGAAGCTGAATATGCTCTACAAAGCTTATCTTCATCAGTAAGCATCCGCTTTGATAAGATATCTGCTCTCTCTCAGATCCAACCCAGCCAAAGGCTATGATTACCTTCTGCCTAAGCTTACTATCCTTTGTTGCTAAAAAGCAAAGCTAGTATAGGATTTAATCTATCACAAAAAATCTATATAAAAATCTCTGTGTTTCATTTTAGACAGATTTTTCCGCCATCAGATAAACTAAATTTTACCTTTTCTTCCTCATCCTCAGATTTATCAAGTTCACAAAGCAAAAACTCAAGCCCTTCTTTTCCATCAGTCTGTCAAAACTTCTTGATATATTTTAATCTATTGCCTTCTTCCGGTCTTTACAAATGAGTTCATAGTGATAGGCAATTTCCTGCTATCCCCTAAGTCAGCTATAAATCTAATTCTCTCTGCGTCTGGGAAATTCTGCTCTGCTAGTTTATCGTAGGTTACCTTTAGTTCTTCAAGTGTCAGATTTTTCTCTGCAGCTTTTCTGCTTCTATCTCATCTTATGATTATATCTGTTTGATTTGACATTTTTGTGTCTCCTTAACTTTTGTAATTACACTTTACATTGCTTTATTACAGTATACCATAATCTATCAATTAAACTCCAATCACCTTTTGATCAACCTGAACACTTGACTTGACCACTTGACTTTATTCGACCGACTTCAACGATTCGACCATATCTATATGTGCTGTTAACCTGCATACCATAAGCTGGATCAAAAGAGAGCAGCCTACGACGATTAATGAAACAATTATATATGATATCAATCGTAAATGAGGTGAATATGAAATCGTGGTTGTTGAGACTGTTCTGACATATAGTCCAAGAAAAATACCACCCAGCAATCGAGCCAATTATCCACCCTGTCACCATAGGGGATCAGACTGCTTTTAAAAATAAGACTCTTTATATCTGTATTGTAGCCGCCGAGAACACGAAGTGTGGCATATTCTCTGTATTTTTCTGTAAAGTTCAATAATCCGAGATTATACTGGATCACAACACTTAGAAGAATGGCTGCTGCAATCAGAAGTATGATTACTCCCTGAACGCTGTCTAACAATTCCTCGGACTCACTGTATTGTTTCTTCAATTTGACTGAATCTTTGATAACAGACATCTGCTTCACATCGCTCGAGATTCATCATTTGTCATCTGCCAATAATGCGCTGGCTGTAAATGTATTGCCAAGCGATTCCCAGTATGACTGCGACATAAATATTCCCTGAGGGCTGTTTATATCTGCTATCTGGGGAGACCTTCAGATAATTTCTCTTTCCCGCTATAAGTACGCTGATAAATCCGTTTTCTTTCACATTCAGATCCCTGGCTGAAGAACTGGATAGAATTATTCCATCCTCAGGCAGTTCCAGCACATTTCCATCAGTATCATATGTCGTGAAAAAAATAACCCTGACCAATAATAAACAGACTTTCAGAATGAACAGACATTGAGCTTTTGCCTCACAGGGACTGTTCGCTTACCCACTGACAGTCGCCTGACAGAAGAGATTCTATTTTTGACTTCATCCTCTGTTGGAGACATACTGAGATTTAACTTTTCATAATAAGTGTATTGCCCTGCCATAAATCTCACTGTTTACGATGTTGATAGTGTCTTTTAATCCGAAGCTTGCCATCAGAAGCATCATCTTCCTAAAACGCCTACAATTCCTATTGCTGTACGAATTTTGTTCTGTCCTGCATCTCCGGATGATCCATCTCAGTCAAAAGCTCAGTCTGTTCACAGAACTTTAAAAATGTTTCAGCAAAGACCTTTTTCTGACTCTGCCTGCCAGAATCACGAGCAAATCAGCCGGTGTCTCAACTACGATGGATCTGCATAAATCCAGGGCAGATAAGGTACGAGATAGTGATAAAGCAGTACAATAAGGATTACTGAATAATACGAATTACGCCCCGACCATTCAGACATGCTGTAAAAACTTTTTCTGCAGAGAAAGAAGGACAGGGGTTACTGTATATGGTGCAAGCTCGTAGCCCAGTAATGCTGCTGGAATGCTGATGACAAGTCCGTAAACAGCATAATGTAGCTTGATCTGAAGAGGATGAAAACCAAGCGCCTTTAAAATTCCGATCTGTGTACTGCTTCACTGACAATTCTTGTCATGAGTTGTGTAAATGGTAAGGAGTGCCAGAAGAAAAATACGAGTGAAAACATGACAGACATCTTTTTTATCTGCCCGATCTTATTTATGTATGAAGATACAGGTGTGTATTCCGTTCTGTCATAACACATCATATATTTATCACCTAGAATAGTTTTCAAATCTGAGCGCAGTGAATCCACGTCAGTTATATTATCTGTAGTAATTTTTATCTGATTATAGGTGCATTAGGGACTATCTGAGAAAAGAGTATCTGCTGATATGAATCCATAGGTATATTTCGAATGATCTGGCACCGTGGATGTAGATGAACCTGTATAGCAGATATACTCAGGGTTGTAGACCAATCCCTTAACTTCTAACTCTTGACTTTTTTCACCGTAGTATATCTGAATATGGTCACCACTATGGATTTTCTTATTGTCTGCATAATCTTTTATCAGCCAGATGCCGTCTTCTGTTGGCTTATATTCATTTCCGTTAATACATAAAAGCTTTGATATTTTATTGTCTTTGTTGGATATAAGACAGATATTGACATTGGAATCGCTATCCAGATATGCGCTTTCTACAGCAGAAAGCTGGGTTTCGTTTATCCCATCAAGCTCTTTGATCTGTCCAATATCATTATTGTCAAATCAGGACCACTGATCCAGATATCTGCCAGATTTGAGACCTTAAAATAGGCAGTCTCTTCCTGCTCCATACCGTTCCATACTCCCTCGATACCTGAGTATATCAGCATTCCAAGACCACATATTAAAATATCGACAGGAACTGAGATTTCAGTCACTCGATGTCACGAGCATTTTACGAAACAGTGTACCCATTACCAGTTTACCTCGTCAACCTTCAAAGGTTTTCATTTTTCTCAGAAAATTCAGATCCTACCGTCCTTTAGGGTGTATCACTTCATTAGCGTATAGCGCAATAGAAGCATTATGCGTCACTATGATTACGGTTTTGTTATATTTCCAGCCATATCCGTAAGAAGTTGAGTACACTCCTTCCTGTAGCACTGTCCAGAGCCCTGTTGGCTCATCACAGAGAAGAATGTCAGGATTTTTACATATGGCACGTGCGATGAGACAAGCGCGCATTTCTCCGCCTGAAAGTTCATCAGGAAAATGCTGACATCTATCCTCCAGCCCTGACACTACGGATCATTTCCTTTGCGTCAAACGAATGTGGCGTCATCTTAGCCACATACTGACATTCTCTAGCGCATTAAGTGATGGTATCAGATTGTAAAACTGGAAAACAAATCCTATCTTTTTCTTCTGTATTCGGTTAGTTCAAATTCATTGAGCTTTGAGATATCGGTATCTGACGCCGTATGCACCCAGATGAGGCTCTATCCATCACCTATAAGATTGAGCATCGTACTCTTTTCCAGATCCGCTCGGTCCTAAAATCACAGTGACACTTTCGTCTTCAATGCTGAGCTGACATGAGTCAAGTGCCGTTACTTCGCTGTCACCAACATTATATGTCTTTGATACATTCTCAAATGTAACTGTTTTCAATATATTCACCTCGCTATGTAAAGAATACAATATCATCATGTTTCTTTTATTGCTAATCCCAGCAGAATGCCTACTAGCATCGCCTGTTCAATGGCATTTGTTAATTCTGTGTATACGTAATATCTACTCATTTGCTCTCCTTCTGTTCAGCAAAAATTATATAGTTTTAAGAATCATTGTCTTGATCGTTGGTAGTTTTTCCTTCAAATAATCAATCTTCTCATCTGGAGAATTTGATTCAGGATATTAAACAATCCTGAAACCAAAAAAACTCAGTGATAAACTTTGGATCACTGCAGTTGCATTCTCCATTATCATTTCCAGAAAGTATAAGTTCTGTTACAGAGGAACCATTTTTTCAACATTGAAAAAATCCTCTCGTGTGTTATACCGTTTTTCACATTTAGGATTCCCATAAATATGCAGACTTTTTCTGCAGAATCAATAAAAATTTGAAAAAAATACGATTGATTTTGTCAAAGGTGCTTATATCCTTATCTATCAATTTGTTGACAGCATCTATTATCGCGTCTGCATATCTATCTGCCAACTCCTCCATTACTTCATCTTTTGACTTGAAGTAATAATAGAAAAGATCCCTTTGCTACTCTAATTTCATTGACAATATCCTGTACTTGTGTCTGCTCATATCACTTCTCCTCAAACAGCTTTTCCAGCTGTCTCAATGATTTCATTGCGTCTTTCTTCTTTAGTTTTTGCCATCTTAAAATTCTACCTCATATTTATTGACTGACTTCAGTCAGTTTTTATTATATTATTTTTGATTGTTTGTCAACCCTGTCTTTTGAAGTTGAGATAAAAAGACCGCCCACAACTATCTTTTTAGCTATGTAGCAGTCTTATATATTACATTTTATTTAGTTTAATACATATGCACCAATTACAAATTCTTCTAACTGAGTACTAACTTCGCCCTTTGCAGGTATCCTGTTATCTACCATAAGAGGTTAAGTCTCTCTCGCCTTCTTCACTATGTATAGCTGATAGGAGCATACCACAGGACTCAATTCCATCATAGGCTCTTGGAGGAAGGTTGGTAATTGCAACAAAGTCTTTCAACTAACTCCTCAGGCTCATAGTAGGCATGAATACCACTTAAAATTGTTCTGTCTGTGCCTGTACCATCATCGAGGGTGAACTGTAAAAAGCTTCTTGCTCTTAGGTACTGCCACACAGTCTTTTACCTTTACAGCTCTAAAATCAGACTTGCTGAAAGTCTCAAAGTCCACTGCATCTGCAAAAAGCTCTATTTCAACCTTTGAAATCAATCTTCTCTGCAGGCTTTAACTCTATGCTCACTGATGAAGATGTCTTCTTATCAGGGATTTAAGGCTCTTTAGTGTGAGGAATAAGGTACATCTCTAATTGAGGCTGAATCGGTAAGGAGCATTACAAGTCTGTCTATACCGTAACCGATACCGCCTGTGGGAGGCATACCATACTCAAGTGCTGTAGGGAAGTCCTCGTCAGTGTGGTTGGCTTCTTCATCGCCTCTTTGCAGACAAGTGCATCCTGAGCAGACAAAACGCTCTCTCTGATCGATAGGATCATTAAGCTCTGAATAAGCGTTACATCTCCCAGGTATTTATGAAAAGCTCGAAAACGCTCAACTCATGTTCTCTGCTCCCAGCTTTTTCTTGGTAGAGGTGAAATCTCAATAGGATGATCCATAACAAAGGTAGGCTGTATCATCTTCTCCTCATAGAATTCCTCGAAAGAATAGGTTGATGATATCACCCCTCTTGTGATGAGGCTCGAAAGCAATATTCTTCTCCTTAGCAATAGCCTTAGCAGCTTCATCTGTAGTGATTGTACTAAAATCAACTCCTGAATACTCTTTTACCGCATCAAGCATAGCTATACGCTTAAATGGCTTGCTAAAGTCAAGCTCTATTCCGTTGTAAGTAATAACGGCACTTCCACAAACCTTCTCAGCAGATATCTAAACATCTCCTCTGAGATCCATCATACCATTATAATCTGTATATGCCTGATAAAGCTCCATAAGTGTAAATTCAGGGTTATGTCTGGTATCTACACCCTCATTTCTAAATACACGACCAATCTCAAACACTCTTTCAAAACCACCTACTATAAGGCGCTTCAGATAAAGCTCAGAGAGATTCTAGCTTTCTTTCTTCATCAAGAGCATTGTAATGAGTGAAAAATGGTCTTGCACTGACTCCGCCTGCGTTTTCAACCAGAAGAGGGTTTCTACTTCCATAAAGTCCTTCTCTGCAAGGAATGAACGTATTTCTTTAAGTATCTGTGACCTTTTTTCAAAGGTATTTCTTACGTCCTGATTCATAATGAGGTCAAGAGTATCTCTGACGATATCTCGCCTCTGTATCCTTAAGACCGTGATACTTCTCAGGAAGAGGTCTAAGGCTCTTGGTAAGGAGGGTAACTTCTTCAACATCTGCTGAAATCTCGCCTGTCTTAGTCTTAAATACATAGCCCTTTACGCCGATTACATCACCTACATCATATTTCTTAAAAATCAGCATAAGCCTCTTCTCCGATAGAATCTCTTTGCACACTTAGCACTGTATCTTTGCCGTATCTGTCTGAGAGGTTACAAAAAGCTCGCCTTACCCATGATGCGCTTAAACATCATCCTTCCGGCTATTGTTACCTGTTTTATTTTTCTAAATTATCAAAAATCATTTCTTATATCTACTGAATGATGTGTAACATCAAACTTGGTTGTCACGAAAGGATCTTTGCCTCTTTGCCTTAAGAGTCTCAAGCTTCTCCTTACGAATTTCAACCTGCTCATTAGTGTCAAGTGCCTGATTTTCCTGTGCCACTATTCTTCTCCTTATTTATGAATCTTGATTACCTTATACTTAAGAGTTCCTGCCGAGTGTTTCAACTTCAACGATATCCCCCTCTTTGCACTTTTTAAGCGCTCTTCCCACGGGTGATTCATTTGAAATCTTTTCCCTTCCAAGCTGTTTGCCTCTGTAGCACCAACAAGTCTGTATACAAGCTCTTCATCGTACTCCATGTCAAGCAGAGTAAAAGTTGAGCCAAGATTAACTGTTCCTTTCTCAGCATCCTCCTCTAAAGAATACTTCAGCATTCTTAAGAATCTTCTCTAATTCTTCAATTCTCGCTTCTATATCACGCTGCTCGTCCTTTGACGCATCATACTCTGCATTCTCGGAAAAGGTCTCCTGTTCACGAGCCTCTTTGATTTTCTCCGCAATTTCACGTCTGCGGTTTACTAAGGTTCTCCAGTTCTTTTTCAAGCTCTTTAAGACCTTCATATGTCATTACATTCTTAGCCATAGTACCCTAATTCGGCACAAATTATCTACGCAATATCACGCCATAGTCACGAAAAAGTAATTGACTTTATAGGCAATATAAATAGTTTGTGACCTTTAGCATTAATAATTTGGCTTTTGCGTTTTAAAGTGAACTAACAAAAAGCACTCTCTATGAGTGCTTTTATTGTAACTAGACTAAAAGGATTCAGAACCTTTGATGACGGAGTCAGAGTCCGTTGCCTTACCGCTTGGCGATAGCCATCAACAACGATAAGAATTATAGCATGGTCCAAAGCAAATTATTCAAGTGCTTTTTAAATTTTGTCTACTTTCATAAGAGTTTTTTATTTTCACTCTCTTTTTCCATTCTTTTATACAAAGAAAAGGCTTATTCGCTATCTGTACAGAGACCAAAAAAGCCTTTTGATACCCGTACCATTTATTTTTGAGTAAAATTTTCAAAGGTGTAGAAACTAAGCCTTATTTTTGATATACTGTTTATATTCAAAATGAAAGCAAACAGGAGGTATAAAATGCAACATTCATTTCAGCCTTGTGAAAATGATATACTTACAATGAATCCATTTAAGATAAACGAGAGCCTGCTCTTCTCACCTGTGGTACAGAAGGTCACGTAAATACAATGACCATTTCCTGGGGTGGCCTTGGTGTCATCTGGAACAAAGATGTAGGCTTTGTATTTGTAGAGGAAGCAGATACACTAAGGGAGTTTCTTGATAAATACGATACTTTTTCAGTGACTTATTTTGCTCCCGACAAGCCAACAGGGCTTATGCTCAAATACATAGGAAGTGTATCGGGACGTGATGAAAAGCAAAATAAAAACGCAAGATTTCATCTAGATTTTTACAACGGTACTCCTTATATTGACGAGGGACGCGATGTTGTAATCATCGAAGAAGCTGTCTGTGACTAAGATTAATCCGGAAGATTTTTGTTGACCCTGAGATTGACAAAACCTTTTTATGAAATAAAGACTATCATTATATGTACATGAGTGAGTTATCCAGCTTATGTCAAGATAAAGCTGTTAATTAGCGACTAAACTCTAATAAAAGAAAGAAGGAAGAAAATGTCTAAGATTACTTTTAACCGGTGACAGGCCTACCGAAAGCTCCATTTGGAGCCACTATGTCGGCTCATTAAAGAAGAGTTGAGCTTCAAAAATTCAGGTGAATGTGATGAAATATATATCATGATTGCAGATGCACAGCACTTACAGACAATGCTGATAATCCGGAGAAGGTGAGGCAGAGATATAATAGAGGTGGCACTGGATTATCTTTCAGTAGGACTTGACCCAAGTAAATGTACCCTATTCATCCAGTCACAGATATCAGAGCTATGTGAGCTTTCTTTCTATTATATGGACTTGGTTACAGTATCAAGACTTCAGAGAAACCCAACCGTAAAGGCCGAGATACAACTGAGAAACTTCGAGACAAGCATTCCTGTTGGATTCTTTACTTATCCTATAAGCCAGCGCCGACATCACCGCATTTAAGGCTACCCATGTGCCTGTGGGCGAGGATCAGGAGCCGATGATAGAGCAGACACGCGAAATAGTTAGAAAGTTTAACTTCACATACAGTGATGTACTTGTAGAGCCAAATATAATGCTTCCTGACAATGAAGCCTGCAAGAGGCTACCAGGCACTGACAGCAAGGCTAAGATGAGTAAGTCTCTGGGGAACTGTATCTACCTTTCTGACAGTGCGGAAGAAGTGAAGACAAAGGTTATGAGTATGTACACCGATCCTGACCATATCAAGGTCAGTGACCCGGGGAAGATTGAGGGAAATACGGTATTCACTTATCTCGATGCCTTTGTAAAGGATGACAGCTTTAGTAAATATCTCCTGAGTATGAAAATCTGGATGCTCTTAAGGCCCATTATCAGGCGGGAGGACTTGGAGATGTTAAGGTGAAACGTTTTCTTAATGCAATACTTGAAGAAGAGCTTACGCCTATAAGAGCAAGAAGAAAAGAATATGAAAAGGATATTCCCGCTGTATACGAGATACTTAAAAAGGGAAGTGAAAAGGCAAGGAGTGTAGCCTCTGCCACCCTTTCAGATGTTAAATCTGCTATGAAAATCAATTATTTTGACGATGTTGAACTAATAAAAAGAACAGAGCGAAAGATTCCATTACTAAGACTTCCCACCAATACAGTGTGTTGAACCTTGAAAATTCAATATTTCAGCCAATAAAGAATGGCATAAACCTACCCAGTTTGGTATAATGGAATTGACAAGAAACCATTGTACAAAGGAGATTTATGCCATGTCCAGTATAACACAAAAATCATTTCGATGAGAATAACTTAATTGACTGTGTTCGAAGATTTTTTTCCAGACATCATGTTGGCAGGCTTATTGCCAGATGTAATGGGATGAAAGAAAAAGGTGTTTCACCTGTTTCTTTGCTTCGTTACAAACTCAGCAACATTTTCGTTGGAAGAAGTATGTATATGCAACAACGTACCGGTTCTTTTAAGGAAGATTTTTCAAAGAACACTTTTTATCGTTTCCTTAATTCGGTAAAAACAAACTGGCTTCGTTTTACTTCTCTTCTTGCTGCTGACATCGTAAATAATGATCTCAAAAACCTAACAGATGATAAAAAGGAAAAATGTTTTTCATCATTGATGACAGTCTTTTCAATCGCACCAGGCTGCCAGAAAACTGAGCTTGGGTCAAAGGTTTTCGATCACACGGATATGCATTTCAAAAAAGGATTTCGTATGCTTACCTTAAGCTGGAGCGATGGAAATACACTTTATCGGTGAACAGCTGCCTGTTAGCATCTGCAAAAGATACAAATATCATCGGTCCTGTAAAACACTTTGATAACAGAACCCTTGCAGGTAAAAGGCGTAAACTTGCTCAGACAAAAGCTCCTGAAGCAATGATGACACTGTTGGATACTGCTCTCAGTGCAGGGGCTGAAAGCTGATTATGTCCTTTTTGATTCCTGGTTTTCAAACCCGCTCAAATCACAGCTATCCATTCAAAAGGTATGGACGTAATTGCTATGATTAAGAAAAGCAGTCGAATCAAAGTATTCACACTGTGGTGAGCAACTGAATATCAAAGATTTATTCACCGGAACAAAAAGCGCCGTGGCAAATCAAGTATCTGCTTTCTGTCTGTGTTATGGTAGGAAAGGAGAATCAATTCCGGCAAAAGATTGTTTTGTGTAAGGAACAAAAGCTAATCCGCAGAGTTGGCTTGCTTTTTATCTGCTAGAATACTACCCTTTCCGAAGAAGAGATTATCCGTATTTATGGAAGCGCTGGCAAATTGAGGTTTTTCAAAACCTGCAAATCTATGCTGAATCTTATTGGAGATATGCCCATAGCTTATCTATGATGCACTAACAGCCCACATGTAATTGTGCTTACCAGATATGTTGAGTGCAATGGAGCAACGTCAAAATGAAGATCAAGAGAACCCTTGGTGAGTTGTTCTTCTTCCTTGTCGATGAAATGGCGAGACATTTACTTTCGGCAGATCACTTGGCATCCTGATGGATGCCTTGATAGCAACCTTCAGGTAATCTTAAAGCTCAGTGATGAGCAATTGACTGCTTTTACTGCTGATTTTGAAACAAGACTACCTGAATATCTGCGTAATGCGCTCCATCCGGAGGCTGTAGTGGCACTAAATCGTTATTTTAGTAGCTGAAGTATTGAATTTTTCAAGGTGCGGATCCCATTTTAGGTATGGAAGTCTTGGTCCATTAATAAAGATATGTAAAAACTGATAAAGTCTTAGCAAACTCATTAGACGAAGTGAAGCGGATGTCTAGCGGGTTCGGACAGTTTATCGGTTTTGCGTTCAAATATCGACCTGTTAAATCAAAAGTAGTTAAAGCCTGCAATCCAAGTCTCTCTTCTTCTCTTCCTAAAACTCTTTATAATCAATTCGCAATAGAGCATTCCCAGTGCCGAGCAAGTGCAACCGATATTGTGTTGGCGCCCAGTTTACCAAATTTATGCCATTCTTTTTTGTTACCATAGTGCTATGGTTTTACTACAGCATTCCTCCGGCACCAAAAGCGGCATTATCGCGAACACTAAGAATACTGTTGAAGGTGCCTTCTCTCTCTGCCATAGTTTCCAGCATAAATATTTATCACTGACAGCTACAAAGTACTTCATAGGCTCAGAAGAAACAAAGTATCCTACTCCTGTATACATGCTAGCCTATAAAAGCCTCAAATCCAAAGCTGCTATTAGCCTTTTGAATTGGTATTAAAAGGTACAGGCGCTAGCCTATGGTTCCAAAAATGAGGTCACAAGTGTAATGATAATTACCATAAAATACGGCAGTTCTACAGTTGACACTATGGTTCTTGCAAATAAATCCTCATAAAACCTGATGCTGATGAAAAAGCCGCTATCATAATGACTATAGGGTCGCCTCTATAAACCTAGATTCCACCTGTGATTGTGTCTCACGCCAAAACATATCCCTTAGTGAGATTGGTTAGCATTATACCGGGGATGAGGGGCATTACATCTCCTATACTGACCATGCTTGCCAGATCTGCAATCCCCATCCTCACCGCAACTATGGCAAGGAAGCCACCAATAAGAGATGATGCCACTATTGGGATGAATTTATTTATTTCTATTTTCTTTGCAAATTCATCAGTGTCTTAAATAATACAGCTATGGCTGAAGATGTTAGGGCATCATAACGCTTTCCTCCAAAAGAAAAGTGTAAAGGTGAAGGCAATCAACATAGAAAAACAGTATTTGGTGATAAAAGGAGTAATAGTTTTCTCATTCATCAGCTCCTTAAATCTCCCCTGCCCTCTTTCACTCAGCTTATTATCACAGATTTCTCTTGAAAGAGCGTTCATTTTCTCAAGCCTATCCATATTGTAAGCAAAGTTGTCTACCCTTCTTGTCTGTGTAACAGAGCCATATTCTCCATAGTATACTGTGCTAATTAGGCTCAGTGGTTATCGAAAGTGCTTCTGCCGTACGCACGCAAAGCTCTTACATATTCTTCTTATGCTGTGATTCAGTTCTTGCAACCTCTGCTCCTGACAGTCACCATCTGCTCCAGCAATATCAGAACGAGGTCAAGCCTCTCTTCCATTCCACTGTACTGCCCGTGTCACTTTTTACTGCTTCGATATTTTTATTCATTATCATAATATTTATCCAAAAACTATACTTTTTCCGCCGTATTTATAGGCGATTACAGTTTCAAGGTTCACATGAGACATACTGTTAAATATATTGGTAGCTACATGGTTACCTTTGATGGTTCCTTAACAAAGCTCCTTCTCTCTGCTCTCTTTGATGTCCCTCGTCTCCCAGCTTCTCCTGCTCTTCAGATAAAGCGGCGGGGCACATCTTAGGAAGGGTTAGATTGTTATAGTTTACCCAAGCCTTTATATACTCTTCCTGACCATCTTAAAGAGGACGGATAAGCTCCATTCCCTCAAAGTTTGGCTATGAAGCTTTGGCATCATGGTTTCGTATTTTTCCTGCCGTAGAACATTCCCATCAGCACCGTTTCTATTGCATCATCAAAGTGGTGTCCAGAGCTATCTTGTTGCGATTAGAAGCTCCTAGCCTTGCTGTAAGATGACCTCTTCTCATCCTTGCACATAGATAGCAGGGACTTTTTTCTATATCAAAAACTGCATCAAAGATGTCACTTTCAAAGATTTCTCAGGTATTTCAAGCGACTTTGCATTTTTCCTCAATCAGCTTTCTGTTTGAAGAGTTGTGGCAGGATCCATCACAATGAACTTTAGCTCATATTCAAACTTTCTATGTCTTTTAAGCTCCTGCACTAGCAAACAACAAAAATGAATCCTTGCCCCCGGATATACAGACTGCAATTCTGTCTCCCTCTTTGATTAGTTCATATTCTTTTTACTGCTTTTACAAAAATTGGTCCATATCTCTTTTATGATACTTTTTACTATGCTTCTCTCTATTTCTTTAACTCTCTCAATTCCTTCATATACACCTTTTCTACATTACTCTGCGTAATGTAAATGTAGCTTCATCAATGTTTTTCTAAGTGTTTTTAAGTATCTGAGCGCAAGCCATTTTGCCATAGGAAGGTTCCTGGTCCAAGATAGTTGCCACACTCTACAGGACTTGCTCACGGGATGTCTCCCTCAAAATCCCTTAGGAGAAAGTAAACATTTCTATCAAAGAGGAAGAATGTCCTTAGACTCCCAAGTCCCCTGCCATAGATGAGGTAACAGCCTGTTCTACAGCCCATTGGTCCAAAGTAGATTATGCTGTCCTTATATTTTTCTGTGGTTTCTTAAAAAAATGTTGCTGCAGATATGCTCCAAGGTATGAAGCTCAGCTGTATTCATAACCAGTTCTTTATTTGGGTTGTCATCCTCAAATCAAAGAGTGGTTATGATTTCCGAAAACCAACTTTATCCTTTCTTGACACATGTCGCCGAGGCTCAAGTACTAAATGATTAACGGTAAAGCTTGCTATTTTATCCACTAATTCCTCCAATGTGTTTTATAATTCTTGGTTTATCTTAAGATAATTGTCTTTTCTTTTTCACTGTGTCCTACTAAGCTATTAGTATACGAAAAAGCTGTTGCAATATCAGCAGCTTTTCTAAAAGCAGTTCGTGTTTTTATTTCAACTTTGTTACTGGTATCAGCTCTTTGAAACTGACTGCTACACCCTTGCTGACTGGTCGGGCTGTGGCTTTGTCGTATTCGCAGTAGATTTGTACTTGTCTTTCATACCTGACACGGTAGTTCTGATGAAACCTGAGCCGTCATAGCTTTCTCACTCGTTACGCCTTTTTGACTTAGTAATCTTCAAAAAGCTTGTTGGCGACTTCTAAGGTCTTCTTGGATATGTCAGGAAGTTCTTTACCCCAAGCCTTAGTTGCTTCTTGCAGCCCTTCTCCATTGCTTTTTGCATAAACTTTCATCTGTTCCACATCATCTCCTGCGAGGGGGCTGGATCATTCAAACATTCTCTTTGAAGTCCTTCCAACTCCCCAGTAACCTTTTCGAAATGTCTTCCTGTGCCTGCTTTTGACCTCTTCACTAACTGTAAAGTTGCCTTTGGCAAGAGCTTTCCAGATTCCATCCATGTTATCGGTTGCAATAGCAATCTTTTCACCCTGACCGGTCAATGACTGTTTCACAAGCTCTAAAAACTGCTTCTGTCTGGCCTCAACCTCTTCTTTTAGGGGCTTTAACAAAGGCTGCTCTGTCTTCCTTACTCATCTTATTGATTTTGTGAGGCTCTTTGCTGAGTGTCTTCTTTTTGAGTCTTTTTCATAGACTGCGCCTGATTTTCTGTCTTAACCTTAGCATTCGCGTCTGCCTTACCGGATGATTTGGACTCCGGCAAGGAGGTACTTACGGCCTTGGCTTTTACAGAAACTTCCGCATCTTTTGTCTTTGAGACTTTTTTCTCGCCTACCTGAGGCGCTACGGAGGCACTAACACCTGCAATAATACTACTCATTTTTCTCTCCTTTCCTTGAAGATTTACGCAAATCCTTTTGCTTTGTTTAGGAGACATATACTTACAATGCCCCTTATCAATTATATCGGCATTTAAATAAGCAATCTTTATGCTAGTATCTCCTCTTAATTACCGCCTGTAAGTTTGCTATCTCAAATTCTTCAGAAAAACAAAAACTCCTCCATCAAATAAGCTATATTTCCCTCTGAATGATCTACCTCTTTAGAATAAGCCTTGGCTGAGACTATCATATCGTCTATATCAAATTTCAGGTTATCCCTATATCTTAACAGCGCAATTCCTCTTATACTAAAGAATCCCAAAAATACAAAACTTTGCCTTGATATAACATCACAGTCATACACTCCCTTAGTAAAATACCTAAATACGAAATAGACCATAAGGTTCTCATACCAGATATCAAGCATTTTGTTTTCTTTCCTGCATTTTTCAAATTCCTCCAAAACTTCTTTGCTTAATTCTGACTTAAATCTTGCAAATACCTCTACCCATTCCTCTCCAAGCACATAAAGTTCACCAAGTAGATAACATACCTCTTCAAAAAATGCGTCAAAAGAGGCTTTCCCCTCATTGTTACATACAGGCTTCAATTCTGCAATCATCCCAAGGAGGTCGTCATCTTCTCCTCCCTCATTTATAACTTCCTGAGCCTTAGATACAAAAGAAAGGAAATCGCTAATCCTCTCATAGATGTCCCTTGTTCTATCCTGCAAGATAGCTATGCTTTTATCTCTTATATACTCAATCTCATCTACAAACATAGGAAGACTCTCTTCATATATCACTTCATCAGGTATTTCTTTCCAGATGAACTTAATCTCATCTTCCCTTGAGAATAAAAAGCCTCCCCACTACTTCACAAGAGAGGCCATACTCTTTTCCCTTGTATTTTCATACTCTACCGTAAACCTTGGATACTCGGTACACACTTACATAGCGACTTTTCACCAAGATTTATGTAGATATCACAAGATTTTTTCATTTGGAATGGACATCTGCACCCTAGTCTAAAGGTATTACACTCATCCTCTTCGTCTGAGCCAGTCAGCCATAGACTCCCTAAGCCCTATCTCCAGCTTCCCTTCCCGACTTTTTATAGGCCTCATAGAGGTCTTCATCAATATCAAGCTCCCAGCCTATACAGCGACTATCCGTGCAGTCCCCGCCTATACATTTAAAATCATAATAATAATCAGGTACTCTAAGTTTTCATTTTTCTCCTTTAGTGCTTTGAGGGCTTAAGTGATATAGGCTCGGTCATCTTGCCGGATCAAGTATCTTGTCTATTTCCTCTGCTGAAAAGTATTTTTCCTCTAAAAGGAGGTCTCTAATCGACTTATTGGACTGAAGAGCCTTCTTTTTGCAAGCTCTGCTGATTTTTATATCCAAGATAAGGGCAGAGAGCAGTAGCCTACACTATGATCCACAAGCTCCTGACAACAGGCTTCATTGGCAGTAATTCCGGTTACGCAGTTATCTACAAAGGGTCTGCACCGCACTTGCAAGGATATCTATTGATTCAAACATACAGTAAAAATACCACAGGCTCAAAGGCGTTAGCTCAGCTGTCCTCTTCTGCGACCATAGTTATAGTCATATCATTGCCTATTACCTTAAATGCAACCTGATTGACTACCTCAGGTATAACAGGATTTACCTTACCGGGCATTATGGATGAGCCGTTCTGCTTGGCAGGAAGATTAATCTCGTTAAATCACTGCACGGGTCCTGAAGATAAGAGCCTGAGGTCATTGGCTATCTTAGACAATGTAACTGCAAACCTTTATCGAACCTGATACGAGAGACGAAGGCATCTATATTTTGAGTTGCATCTATAAGGTCTTCGGCAAGTTCAAACTTGATTCGGATACTTCCGAGAGTAGGCGCAATTATCTCCATATATCCCTTGTCTGCATTGTTCCGGTACCTATTGCAGTCGCCCTTATATTGACAAATTCATCTCTTCTATAGCGTGCTCCATACGGTTGATATCACGCATAATTGCTACAGAATAAGCCTTAAACTCCTGTCCGAGACCTTATAGGCACCGCATCTTGCATCTGAGTCCTTCCCATTTTGATAATATGGTCAAACTCTATAGCCTTATCACAAAGCGCAGTGTGAAGCCTTAAAGCTCATCTTTTAAGCCTGTCAAAGCGAGACGTATCGTAGTCATCTTGCCTGCTGTAGGTATTACATCATTAGTTGACTGGCCATAGTTTACATGGTCATTCGGATGTACAACAGGTAATCTCCTTCTTCTTATAGCGGCTCTATTGCACGGTTTGCTATAACTTCGTTCGCATTCATATTGATGGAAGTTCCTGCGCCACCCTGTATAGGATCTACTATGAAGTCTTTCCAGTAATTACCAAGTATAATCTCATCGCAGGCTACTATTATTGCCCTTGTTATATTGTCATCAAGGAGTCCTACCTTGTGGTTAGCCATAGCAGCACCCTTTTTGATAAAGGCAAGGCTTCTTATGAGCTCGGATGCATCTTAAGTCCTGTTATGAAAAATTCTCTACGACTCTAAGGGACTGCACCCCTAGTAAGCATCCTCAGGTGCTTCCTTTTCTCCAATTAGGTCACTGTCCTTATATAGCTTTTTCCTCATCCATCATCCTGTCTCCTTCAAATAAAATGGTAAAGAATTTATATTCCTTACCATTTTAATCCCCTAATAAATTATTCAATCAAGATTCTTGTTTAATTTTTCCTCGTCCAAGGCTCATTTATAAACCTATTTACAAAAAGTCCTTCATCCTGTTATTTATACAGTTATTTGTATCTGATAGTGATATGGGTCACTCATTTTTACTTCACATTCACTACCATCAAGCATACCGTCCATCACCGCCTTACGAAGTCTGTAATAATTCTCCACATCACCGTCTACCCAATACTGGCGTGAATATCCTGAATCATTTCCCACGAACAGCTCTGTATCTGTCCTTCCTGTTACCTGATTAACATAGTCTAAAGCATCATCCCATTACAAAGAAATCTTCAAAGTATTGGTATATATCCTCTACTCCATTTAACGAACCTGCCTTATTCTCCTTGCCAAAGTCAAAAGCAAGTTTACTAAGTTCGTTAAAGTCAGCTCCTTTAGCTAAGACATCAGTAATAAGCCTTGCAAAACGGCTTTCTGCGTCTATAATCTGTGACTGAAGCCAGCCATGTATATTGCTTTCATCAATCACCTCATCAAGCTTTGGAGCTACTTTGGTATATTCCTGGAATCCTCTATCCATCCATGCTCTTTTGCCTCTACCGCTACTTTTTCAGTAAGATCCTCCTGATTTCTAATCTTGTCATACAACCAATAATGAATTGGACCTAAAAACAAACTCATATGTATATTCTCCCTTCGGTGTCTTTTTAGTTGACTTTATCACTACAACTTACTATAATTATAACATAAAATACGTTGTATAGACAACTAAAAAGAGGTTTTTATGAATTATTTATTTCTTACAAATACCCCTGTTCCATGGGTAAGAGAAGATGAGATAGAGCACCTGCTTTCCTGCCTAGGTGCGAGAAAAAGACTTATCAAAAGAACGAAAATCATATTCAGGGCAGGCAGTGCCGTGGTGAAATAGGCCTTGTTCAGTCAGGAGGTATAAATATAGTGGTAAAATTTCTACTGGGGGAAACAGTAATATCTTCGACCATCGTAGAAAAGGGAATGATATTTGCAGAGAGAACTATCTACCATCCCGGGAAAAGAGCTTCTCTGTGATGTTGTAGCCGCAGAGCCCTGTGAAATTCTTTTCCTTAACCTAACAAAGCTGCTTACCACCTGTACCAGTGGCTGTTCCTTCCATCAGAGGCTTATACACAATCTCCTTCGCATCTCTGCTATGAAGAGCCTTAATCTCTCCTCAAGGGATGATGCACACTGCGCCAAAATCAATGCAGTGATAGTGCTCTCCTACCTATCTGGGCAGGCAATGGTACATAGCAACACATTTTACTATTCCTTTTTGACCGCCAGCGACTTGCAGACTATCTGGGTGTGAACCGCAGTGCTTTTGTCCAAATGAGCTTAGCAAGATGCAAAGGATGGCCTCATTTCCTTTAAGAAAAATGGTTATCCTGCACGAAACTTAGCTTTGGTGCGAATTATAATTAATATTTTGGTTTATTTACATACATAAATAATAGGGTTGCCACATTAGAGTTGAGACGGCTGGTCAACTTTCCAATGTGGCGACCTATTATTCTTTTATCTATTACTTCTGAAAATGCTCTTTGGCAAATTCCATATCTCTGTACTACTTCTGTGGTTCCTACATATTTACCTGAGCTATCCTGACAGCAATGTAGGATACCAACATGGTACGTCCACCCTTTTCCATCCATATCTGAACTGGTCCTTGCCCCGCTCTTAAAAATCATCAAGTATTGAGCGGACCATGAGCTCTATCTTAGGGTGGATGGCAGGGTATACTTCTCTGTCAACCGCCATCCGGGACACTTAAATACCTTATACCCTTCATTGAAGTAGCGGTTGATGTCATTCTCATCGATAAAGGTAATTTCAGCAGGATTGTGTTTAAGAGGGCGGTAAGCTGAGGAACAGTCATATGTCCACCGGTATGACTATCTCTCCTTCTACCTGTGGCTTTCTCTTGCAACCTTTGACATTCTCTGCTTCTTCCCAGTGTTCATTCTAGCCTCAAGGCATTCAGCATAGTCCTTAGAGTCACGGTAAATACCATACCACTCTTCAGTGGTAAAAATTAACTGCACAGATAGGGAAGAGGATGTTCTGCTCCTATATATCATTTTTCAGTACGCTTTAGTGTACTTTCGTCCAGATGCACATTCCATTCAGGACTATGCTCAGTTACCTTAGCTGAGCCTCCCAGCTCGTCATCAGATCTCATCATCCACTGTCCACATAACTGCTGAAGGTCCTGGAAACTCCGTATTTTTACCTTAAGATGAGGATGAGAAGATCACCTTCTTGGCATAGTGGATGGAAATCTTCCTTATCTTATTAAAGGTTTCCTTCACTTCTGGTTTTCTTAAATTCCTCTAAAAAGTAGCAGTAAGAGCGTCATTTTCATAGTAAATGTATAGAGGATGTCAACTGTCATGTGTAAGCGTATGCTCTCCTCGTGTTTGTCTGAATAGTCTTTTTAGGGAAGGAATCACGTTAGCAACAGCTCAAGCAATTCTTTTTCTTTCATAAGGGAAGCCTCAACCGCCTTCTCTGCATGGCAATCTTTTTCTTCGGTGGTTGCTCCATGAAAAAGTGCTGAATGAATATCACTAAGCTTTTGCATCTCTGTTATGAGGGTTTCCTCATGATAAGCTCCTGCTCAGCCCTCATTATCTCAGAGGCCTCTACTGAGAGCGAAGTTTTTAGCAAAGTCAGCTCTTCACTTTCAAGGTCCTCTCCTGCCCCAAGTCTCTTTCAAGTATCCCTTTAACTGCTCTGCAGCTCAGGCTTTGTCTCCTCACAAGCCTCATCTCTTTGCTGCCTTTTGCCTCTTCTTTCCGGCTTAGTCGCTACTTCAGCCTTTACCACAGTATCAGCAGGCTTTGCTGACTCCTTTTTACCTGCCATAGCAGGCATCTCACCTACAAGTTCAAAAGCCAGTAGACATAAGGGCTGATACCCATCCATCATTGATATACCCTTCATCTTGGCACCCTTTGGTATGGTGGTGATTCTTCCTACAGAGTTTAGCATCGCCTTCTTGGTAATCTCCGTAAAGCCAAAGCTTGCACATTATATCAGTTAGCTCAGGATATTCACTAACCAGTTCATAGACAGTTTTGTTTAAATCTGTTTTCTTTGACATTGTATCGTCCTCCTCTTCGTTTATTATACTATAAGGATAATGCAAGATACAATAAGATTATGTTGTTTTAACAACGAATAATTAAAAATCATTATCAGTTAGAATAATACTGACGTCCATATCATTTTATAGATTATCAAAAATTCCGTAAAACTAGGAAATTTACTCACTCATCCCTCATAATAGAACTGTCTACTAGTATGCTCCTTAGAGAATACAAATATTTTATCTGCACTATCTTTTAACTGATTAAAATGATGGCTTGAGATAATTGTGGTTTTTCCCGCTGTCCTTAAGGCTCTTCATAAGTTTAAGAATCAGCTCTCTATAACGGCGAAAAGACCGTTTCAAAAAGGCTCATCAAAAATGTATGCATCAGAGTTCACTCGTTAGCACCAAAGAGCCGATTGCAACAAGCTTTTCACCTGAAAGATGATATGGTATTTCTATCCTGTAGATGTTCAATTTTATAGTCTTAGTATTTCATCTACCCTCTCCTTTACTCTCCTCATCTGATGGTCCCATTTGCTCCGGACCAAAAGGCAAGTTCATCTCGTACTGGAGTTATTAAACAGCTGAATATCTATTTTTGAAATACAAGTCCTATGCTTTTTATAAATATTTGCTATCTTTTTCTATCCTTTTATAGAGTCAGCATCAACTTTTGATTCCTTATAAAGATATTCTCCCAGCAGAGTGGGTAAAGCCCACTCAATATTTTTAAGCAAGGTGAGACTTACCGGCACCATTAGGTCCCATAATACAGGCAGACTCACCCTCTTTGATGTCCAGATTAATGTTTGAAACTCCTATTCCATCACTATAGAAAATACTCACCCTTATGTATTGATGTCACTACGCCCACTCCAAAGTCAATTTATTTTAACACAATGAAAACAATCAACAGGACTACAGTCCTAAGCGCGATAATAAATCATAGCGGTTAAAAGATAATCTTTTTCCTTAAGTTATTCAAATGTAACCTCGTAAAACCATCGCCTCATAAAAGCTCTCTGGTACTATCGATCAGTACTTTAGGTATAACTGCCCTATAATTGCTCCAACAAGTCTTTTGTCTTCCTTCATTCCTATACATCTTAGTTTAACCGCTTCAATTATGCTAACTGTTACATTGCCAAGTACATATATATACTTATAGCATATATCCATAGTTTGTACAAACAACATTGGCATCCCTAGCTGTCTGAGTGCTTTCACAAGCAGAGGAAATGGAGTAGATGCTGAAAATATCGATAAGTTCAACAAAATTTACACCCACGAAATAAGAATAGCGAAGGATTCACATTGTTAGCAAATATAACTCCCAAGCAAAATAAATACAAACGAGAGAAGACATAAAATGAAGAGTCTTTTTAACAACCGATATAATGGTACTCCCCTTAAATAAAAGCCAGCTTTGATAGGAAAAATAAGGAGGTTATCCATAAAAATATTAGGTTTTTACTGAGCGAAATAACAATCGTTAATATCATAAATTCCAGTAATCTAATATAAGGAGAGTTCTTTTCACTAGCTTCATTACGCGTGAATCTAATTTTATCCAACATCTTAGAACAATGTGTTTAAGTTCTTGCCAAGAAACATTGAAGATTTCTTAAACTCAAAGTCACTACATTCATATGAAAAGAGGAAGATGAAACTCTTCCTCCCTGTATGTCTCTTGATTAAATCAAATCCTCTTTCATCAGCACTTCCCTTTTTATCAATAATGAGAATAGTATGCTATACATTTGTTTTCGATTTGCTCTGTATAACTCGTCTGCTATCTTACCCAGTATAAAGAAGATCAAAATCATGAGTAACTGCAGATGGTATATATCCTATCGAAAGATTAGTATTAGGTATTGTATAGTCAGGAATATCGGGATTAAAACTCAAATCCTCGTTCAAAACTTAGGTAAAAAGCGCTCCCAGGATTAGTCTTGTGCAAAATCTCAAGAAGCTCCTCGTTTGACCACTCACCAAATGCGGTTCCTTCTGCAGAAGTCCTAACAATGTTAGTATCAAAAAGAAAAGATGATAAAGTATCTAAGCTTAGTAACAATAGATGTCCTTGTTTTTATCTTCCATAACGGGACCCTGAATTTTTCAGGTGATATTCTTTAACAAACTTAAAAATGACAAGTAGCAAAAATGCTTCAACAAAGCCGGCAAGCAGCCAAGTGAGTAAACTTTATCATTGCAGGAATGGTAACAGAATGGTCCGTAAGGATTATAAAGGTACAACACCACCATCGTTAAATAGTATCGGCTGAATTCCTAGCTCTATAGCAGTAGCTAAAGTAGCTAATTAAGTCCCACATAAGAAGATAATAACACCTTTGTGGTCTCAAAGATTTCTTTTTGAAAAATCATATATAGCATAACCAGCAAACGGCATAATTATAGCCATATTGAGGATAGTTGGCTCCCAGTGCCATATTCCTCCATCTCCAAAGAGAAAGGCCTGTAATATTAAAAGCGACTGAAACAGATATTGACGCATGACGGCTGCGGTCCCATAGAATAGCCAACAAAACGAGGCCTACAGCGTGCGCCGTTGTACCTCCGGGTACGGGACATTAAAACATCATCATTAAAACGATAATGAAGATGCAACTCCAAGCATAGAGCCATCTCTATTACTCTACTGCCTCCTTAACGCTTCTTTTTACGGAATAAGCAAGACCGGTGCGACCAACACTGCTGTTACAGCTGCAAGATAGTGGACAGATAATTATCCGGGACTATGCATATTTATTTCCATTCGTCTCGCTTTGCTACAGGCGCAAAACGTTATGAAAATGTTTTTGCCTATTTTTAGTTATAATTCTTCTTGTAGAACTCGCTACTACAAATCACGGGGAGGTAGGTGGGCTGTCCGGCTTTGCTGGACTGACCGCATAATTATATGTAGTCCGCATTTTCCAAGCACAAATAAGTGTGTCGTGGAACACATAATCTCTATCTTTGTATAAACAATCTCGTTTATGGCTTAGGGCGTTCAGTCAATGCTGTCTCTCCCTATAATTCTCTGGAACCTATCGGTTCTGAAAGGAGTCCTATGGCTTTAAAAATCGTGTCACAAAATCTGCTGTGGCATTGATGTCCACAAAACTCTTTGTAGTCACCTGTATCCTTCTACCAACGATAAAGGTGTCACTTTATGAAAAGCCACGGTTTTTCTACCTACGAGCGGTCTGAAAACTGTTACAATGGCTACTCAAACGGAATTACAAGGATGTCTGTATGGAATCCACTGGTAAATAGTTCCTGTTTACTTAATATCTTAGAAAATGACTGTTCGATTCGTCCTTGCTCATCCCAAATATGTTAAAGGCTATCCGTGGAAAAGAAAACTGACAAGAAAGATGCCAAATGGATTTGCTGACCTGTTCAAACGCATGATCTTGTTGCCGGTAACTTTATGCTGCCCATTGACATCCGTCAGCTCCGTGACACTATGCGTTTACTGTTCAAACTGACCTGCTTTCAATCAAGCGAAAAGAATCGTTTGTAAGAACTGTCTCACGGTTTCCAATATCCAGTTGGAAACGTTGTTTTGGACACTTTTCATAACCGTCTACTCAGCTGATACTGGATAAACTTTTGGAAAATCCCGCAGATACCTCTTTTGATTGTGAACCCCCTTGTTTACAAAAGTTTGAAGAAACACCCAGAAACTCCGACTGACGCTATTGATTATATCACTCGGAACAAGCCGCTCAAACTTAAGGTAATCAAAGCTCATTATGAAAGCTTGGAATCCCACAAAAGCAGAGCTTGAAGAACTCATTCTTGCGCTCATGCCTCCCTATCAGCAGGAACTTGCCATTCTCCAAACGCTCCCCGTATCCAGCTAGCGACTTTACTGCCATCGGAATCATTTCCAAAATCGGTACCAACAATGGAGCTTTCCTTCGGCGAGCACTTATGCTCATGGGCCGGTCTTACTCCGACCAACAATGAAAGTGCAGAAAAAATCTGTCCGGGTTTTCCAAGGCCGGATGCTATATCAAACCTTTACTGATCTCAGTGTGCAAATGCTGTTGTTACCAGCAAAAAGCGTCCGGAAATTCGCAACCGCTATCTCCGTCTCAAAAAGCGTCATGGTCACAAGAAAAGCAATCATTGCCATTGCAAAAGAATGCTTCTGACTGCATTATATCATATGCTGAAGAATGGTGAAAACCTATAATGCGGAACTTTATCGGAAATCCGGTTGCCTCCTGTTGACCGGAAATCACGGTAGAACAGGCAATTATCATCATCAAAGAAATCAAGGTTATAAAATCAAGTCAGCAACTGCATAGTACAACTTTTAATATTCAATTTTTAAAAGCGACACACCGAAAAGATGGCTTGTTTGTCATCACGATTAAGAGAATGGATACCCTCTACTTTTCATTTTCAATCTTTTCCTCCTTTATTATTTAATATTGTTTTTGCGTAAGTTTAGAGGTTTGAGTCCTTTTAACTGCTCTCTATAAAGTCAATGGCTCTATAAAAGCAACTTACTGTTTTTCGTGCAAACTATCGCCCTATAATTCTTAGTATAAAGCCACCTTCTTCAAGTTCCGAAATCCCAAAAATTGAGGTCTCTTCATTAGAATCAGTTCCTCTATATTCATTTTCAAGTTCACTGTAAATGGGGTCTATCCAGTTTTTGTTATAATCATCATCAATTACAAGTAAGGAATTAAAAATTCTTATATCCTTCCATAAACCAAAGCTCATTAATTACATTTTCACCGGTTCAAAAACAAGAGTAGTCATTAAAGCAAGTCTATCTTCCCTATAGACTCTTGTTCTTGAGTTTCTACTCTTATGAAAACAGCTTTTCATCCTTTGACCAGCCAGATGTAATACCATCTCGTCAGAATAAGACCATGCTCTTTTTAAGATGTATCTTGGTGTCCTGTTTAAAACAAGTTATCACAAGAATGACCTCATCTATATAGTACTCCAAAAGCCGTCTTCCTCCTACTGTTATTTCGTTTTAACTGTGTTGTTTCCTGTCCGTTTTCACTTAGTAGATGATAGCTGAGTCTGTGTCAATTAATATTGCTAGTGACAATAATCATCAAAGCAAAACCTCATACTATAATAACTCTCTCCTTCAAGAAAAACCACCTCCTGTCGACACCAAAAATAGAGTGGTATAAGGTCAGTCCATGGAATCATTGCAGAAATCCTAGAATTGCCACTTCTGTACTTGTCTAAATAGTTTCTACCATCCTAAGCTTGAAGTGGAGCTTGGTAATCCCGTCATATTCTTCTTTTTCATCATTCCCCACTTTCCATAAGTTAACAATGATTTTTAAGTACATATACTAAAGATCCTCTAAAAAGCACGTCCTTCTTTATCCATTTTATTACCTCATCAAGACCTTCATCAGTCTTCAGATTAGTAAATAGGAATAGTTCCTTTGAACAGAAACTTTTCAGTCACTTCTCATCCTATCAAGATTTTGCACCAACATAAGGAGCCAAATCGATTTTTATTTATTATAAACAGATCTGACTTTATCATACCTTGTCCTGCTTTTCTAGGTATCTTCTCTCCTCTGCAACGTCAATTATATAAATGGAAAAGTCAACCAACTCCGAGCTAAGGTTCTAAATTGTCACCATGCTTTCATCAATCAAGTTCATTATGAAATCTTTCCTCAAGGTTCTTCAATGGTATACATATTCATTTGAAGCATCCTCTGCAGTATGAGGGGCATCCACCTGTTTCTACTCATATTATTCTGTCTTCTGACAAAACGGGTTTTCACCATAAACTCTGCGTCTTCCTTGGTGTATATATCATTTGTGATAACCCCGATGATATTATAGTCGTTAGCCATTCTACGGGTAAGATCTCTCAATAAGTGTCTTTCCTGAACCTACCGGTCCCACCTACTCTATCCTTACAGCTCTTTTTCATCTGTACTCCTTCATATAAAGATTACAGTTAAGACATCTACAGCTCTCCCAGAGATCCAAGACATAAAAAGCCTTGCTCTCCTGTCTTTCATGCCTATCTGTGCCATCTACACCGGTGCGTTTGCACCAAGATCATCAACCGACAGTTCCTTTGCAGTTTCATATAAATCCGATAACATTTCATTTATATCTCTAAGAATAACCTGCCCTCTCTTTGTCCGAGAGGTATTGCTCTGACCGCATTTTGTACAAGTGTCGAAGCTATGCTGTATCCATAATACAAAAATGCATCTTCTTTAGATATCCCAAGAGAATGTGCAAAGATTGAGAACACTACAGCAGGATTCCCATGGGACTCACCCTCTGCAATCCACTTCATATACTTCTCAAGTCTGAGTATATTCCCGTGGATTCCTTCTATCAAACAAGCATCTGTTTTGCCTATCGAGTTTTGGTACCGTTTCTCGTTTCCTTTGCGAAGGTGGATATTGTGAGTATTCTATCATAATCTTAACAGAATTAAGCTTATTAAGGCTCAAAGCGCTTCTAGTGAGAGCAGTACAAGGAGCCCCTCTCCATAGGTAAACAGCGACTCAAAAAGTTCTTTATCCAAATATTAAAATCATCGGCCTTCTTAATCCTTCCGTCTGACGGATGAATTCTCCATACCAAACGGTGATTCAAACTTCTGTCGGAAAAGTTGAATCACAGATTTGAAATAAATCTAGTGTTTTTGATTTTCTCCCATAATCTCTCGCTTCTATGACTTAAGAATTTCTCTTAATGTGTATGATGAGTGCTCTATGCCTCATCTTCAGTAGCTTATGAGCTCCATCTGAACTAAGGTTTGCATAATGAAGTGCTTCCTCGAAAGCTGAACTTTTTCAATGCAAAATAGAGGTACCCATCTTTTTAAGATTTACTTCAACAACAGGGTCAGTATAAAGAAATCTCACCATCCCTTACCATATGAGGCTTATGAAGGTTGCCCAAATAGTATGTGCAATGATACCTATATCATTTATATCCTTTGGAGTAATTATCATCTCTCCAGGAATAACAGAAGAATAGTATGTGACCTTCATCAATTATAAAATACGAGCCATTCTCAAGCTTTTCGTCATCACTTAGCTAATTCCAAACTCATTGTATATCCGTTTAACTCTAAGAATCACCTTTTGACAAATCATCGCTTTTACCATTGCTGTCTCAATATGCTTTACTTTCACGGATGCATCATCCTTTAGATTGCCTGATATTTTTAGTAAAAATCATTTTCCAACCTCCTAAACTACCAGGTTTAATATATCTGTTCAATCCTTACAATCTTATCCTTTGTAGAACTTTCCTATGAGGAATTTCAGAGGCTTTCCTCTTACACTAAAGCTCGAGAAAGAACTTCGAAAAGCTTGTCTTTAGAATAAGTAGTATCTCTGCGCCGGGCGATAGTATCTACAGTTTACAAGTAATCAACTATCCGTCTATCGTAACATTAAAGTTCTGAGGATCTATCTTTATAGTGCTTGGTGTGTAGTCATTAAGTTTTACATATCATGTTTTGTAAGATTTCTTGTATTCATTACAGGCGGCTACTATTTTGTCCAGTGCAATTCTTCTTTGATATCGTGATCATAGGCATACTTAGATACAGGGTGATATTGGTAGGACAACTTCCTTTCTCTACAACATATAAAGTCCTCATAAATCAGGGCTGTGGTGTGGGTAAGCTTGACTTGCATCTCCCATTACCCATGAGTAGATATTCCTACTTTAAGTACCATCTTGGGACTCTGAAAACTTGCAGGCTCCCCAAAGCACTAAGTCAGCATGTAGCTACCGACTTCATGTCAATATATGAACTCATTCCGTTTCATAATTGCAGGATTTATTGTATGTTCACCAACATATCTCTTGATACGGTTGACTATCGTTATACTGGCATCTCCTCAAGCGGACCTCCTTTGCTCATCTTGTCAGCATAGGCGCCAGCTGTATGCTGCAACCTCACCAGCTCTTCCATCGCCATAGCATCCTTGTCATAACGGAGGTGCACCCAGAGTCGTGGGACGTCTTCTCTTTTACACTGTCATGCTTACGAGACACATGACTCAGCAGAAACAACGTCTTCAGGTCTGCTGGGATCAAAGGTTGCGCTGATCGTCATATCAAAGCTCATCTGTAACGTTTTCTTGTATATGGGTTGGTCGGGTTGGTGAGAAGGAAATACATTCTTATGTCCTGCAACAACCATTATATCAGGTGCATATTTGCCGCCCGCCTCGGAATGGAAGGTGTGGACAGTTCTTCGCCAAATGCATTTATAGTATTGGAGACAAAAGCCACCCTCATTTACACGGATCGGTATGGACTGAACTGTACATCATGACTTATCCCATGACTTTTAAAATTATCAATACCTGCGTAGCCCTTTTAGTCTTTCATCATGTCTTTCACTACTCGCACTGCTTCTAACTGCTCTACAATTGTATCAGGAGTTGCACCTGCACCCTTTGCAAGAATACCGAAGTTTAATGGTTCGCTGTCAACTGCTTCAAGCATTCTGTGAATATGGTATTTACCTGGGGTTGTAGTTGCGGAGTTTGATCCATCTGCCGGGCCTGTACCACCTCAAACAAGTGGTTATACCATTGTCAAAGACGCATCATGAGAGTCCGGTGATATATAGTGAACATATGAAGGTCAATTCCACCTGCAGTTACTATCAGGCCTTCACCGGATATTGCCTCCGTACTTGCGCCTACAACAAAGTCCACATCATCCATAATGTCAGGATTACCGCCCTTGCCTATGGATAAAATCTTGCCATCTCTTATACCTATGTCTGCCTTTATGATTCCTGTATAATCTATTATTGTAACGCCTGAAATGATGGTGTCGGCAATAAGTGGATTTTCACTTCTTAATTCTGTAGCGTTAACTACCATTCCATCTCTAAAACTTTACCGCCACCGAACTTGCTTTCCTGTCGTGTATGGTATAGTCTTTTTCAACCATTTGCGGTTGTATCTCCCAAACGCACGCTGTCGCCTACAGTAGGTCCGTAAAAGAGAATTGTGGGTTTCTCTATCCATTTTAAAATCTCATGTTTCCTCCTACTTTTGAATATCCAAAAATCCATTAACATGTTATTAAGCCGTACACGTCTTTTCCCATAGAAATCGATGAGATTCCCTCTCTCTTCTCGCTCAAACCTTTACTGCTGTTCTTTGCGATATCCAAACCTCTTGCCGTACCCTTTCTCTATCGAACTTAAGTCCCTCTTCGTTTTGCCCTCATAAGAAATGTAAAGTGAACCTACGGACAGCTCTATCTCCAACATTTTTTAACTTTTTAATTTAATAGCATCATAACCCTATATTGTACTCTCGACAGGTTCTTTTAAGCTGAGTTTGTATTCTCCGTTATCCTATTTGCTCCCTTTCACCGTATCAAACTGGGTGATATGATATCATTATCCTTTCATACACTTAGCGTATAGGATCGTGTAACAACCTGGTTCCATCAGAATGTGGCCTCCGCAGATCATAGGGTATCTTTCGGTATCACCTTCCATTACATCTTTTCCTTATAGAACCTTGCCTTCATTCATTCGTTTCTTCCGGTTTTCCTCTTTGCCTTCAGAATGCTTTGTTGTCAATTTTTAGCGCTTTCGGGGTGATTCAGTTTCTCCCTTATCCTTTCGATTTTGTGCAATCATAATATAAGGCCTAATCATCATTTTTCCTGTTCTCTTTCTGTTAGACTACTGGCCTTTCTTGTGATTCTTAATTTGGCCAGTGATGAGTAAGCATAAGGAATCCCGTGTCCAAGCTGTCCTGATACCTCAAAAGATAGCAGAGACATCGAACAAACTTTACCCAAAATCTTTTAGAGTTCTGCATTTGTCAATCGAAACTTGTCACATAAAAGACATAACCACCATATTACCACACATCCAGTTCCCACCATAGCCTACCTGAGCAAAGCACTCCTGCTGGGATTGAGTTGATAGCTACAGACAAACTAAACCAACCATACAATCTTTGATCCAGTGAGTGTGTTGATTGCGGTGTAAGGTAAGTAAATGCAGAGGAAGCAAACCTAGCAACGCAGAAGCATAAAACCGAGGACGCATCCTTGCTTGCCAACCCATAAACCATAAGCGATTACCGCCGAATTTAGTATAGGTCCGAGTCCGCCGGTGAATATATTCATGACTACATTTGACTGTCCTTAATCCCTTCCAAACGATTACAAATTTACTCATAAGAACCATACCAACGTAAAAGCAAAATAACTCTAACAATTTGTACTCCTTTCACAAAACCTTTATAACGGGTCTTATATATCATAAACACTCTCGTTATAGTAGCGCGTATTATGTACTATCACATAATATCATATGCTTTTTCGTCAAAATTAGTGGAATCAGGTCCCTTAACCATCCTCATCTTTTGACTTAATGTTAGTAGCTTCTCATGACACCTTAGTATTATAAAAAGTAGCAATCATCGAATATACAGCTATTAAAACTGCTACCTGCCTGACGAGCAGCTGATGAATAGAGAAGGAACTACAGTATTTACATTGCTGTCATAAATACTCCTATAGAATAGTTCCTGTAAATCCACCCATTCCTGTACTCCCCATACTCCAGTGCATCATCCCAGCCGTTCTTTTCCTGAAAACCAGGGAAATATTACGCATACACACCTGCAATTAAACCGATTATCACTGCTGAAACCATATTAACATGCTCCTGCGCGGCGTGATGGTCACTCAGACCTACAACAGAACCTGTCAACACATCTGACAAAAGTTTGCCTCACAACTATAAGAGCGTATACCACCGGGACATCATACCTGCCGAAAGGCCTGTTGCGGTATTAAGAAATGCTGTTGACAGATTATCTGCTGAGTGCTCCTCTGAATTGAAGCCAAACCAGCCAAACCACAAGTAGACGTTTACCCTACTCTGTAATGCATAGATTTAATAAATTTGCCATTGAGTATTTTTATTTTCTCTTGCCAGTGCATATATCATGACAGTGCAGAAAATCAACGCAGTTTATGTATATCTGCTCACTCCTGCAAAGTCTGCGAGCCAGCTTAGATAGTCCTGACCCCGGACAATGTGCTACAGGGGATATGAGACAAGCAATGTCAGAGAATATAGAAGACCAATGTCCCCTGTCATCATAACAAGCTACCACTAATAAAGGGCACTGTAATTACAAAACATCATCTGATATGCAAAAGAAAAGAGCAAAATGGAATAGTTTGTAACCTGTGTTCATCAGGTAAAAATTAATATTATTAAGTGCAAAAATAATCGTAATACTACCTATAACTCCCTATATCTCCACCGAGAGAGCGAGACTAAACCTCCAAATATCCACATCAGGGTATATACCCATTGATATAAAAGACTGCATCATAATAAAGAGTACATTTCGCTTTCTTACAAGTCCTCCATAAAAATAGCGCAGCAAGTCCTGGGGTCATAAGGCAAATATAGAGTTAGCTATCATAAATGCTGTATCTCCATTGTTTATATTCATAGCCTCTCCTTTGTATAGTTTTTAACTATTTAGTATGAACCTTTACTAAAACAAAAGTCAAACTATATTAATAATTATTATCAATATGTTAACTTATGAAAATATCTAGCTTTTAATCTCAAAACTCTACAAAATAATAAACTGCTCTTTGATATAATCTGGTTTTTGGTGAGTATACTCACCTTATAAATATGACTGGATTATTTATAGCAATTCATTAAAATAAAAATACGAAATATAATAGCACAAATAACAAACCATAATAAATTAACTATCATAGGACAATACCTCCCAGTAGTTTTTATTATACTCTGGGTTTTGGATGTCATTAATCTATTAGTGGTTATTGACTACCTTCTAGTTTCTATAAAAATACTGTTACTAAGTAAAAGGGTTAAATAATTATCTGATAATAGAAAATGAGGTTAATATATACGATTTCACCATTAACTTCAATGATACGAGCAAAGCCTTAATCGAGAACTATGCAAAGAAGAATAACCTGACCATTGAACAGGCGCTAAAACTGCTTTATTTGAATTAATTGAAGATCTGCGATTTGCAGGCAGGAAAGCGACCTACAGGGAATTTTTGCTAAATCCGGTTACATATTCTGGTGATGAAGTTTGGGCGGAAGACCAGGTTGAATAATATACTTGATAGAAAACTGATTGATTATAACCATCATCGACATCAATCACAGAGCTATAGTCCATCAACAAGAAGATGTGCACTCCCTGTGAATTATAGGTAAATGGTAGGCTTGAACCAAATTTTCAATTAGAAAATAGAATGTTGACCCAAATAATGTGACAATGTATGCTTCTAACTAAGGTAGGGATAACCTATACTGCGTACTCGTGACAGATTAACGTTTCGACGACATGAAAAGTCGTCGGACCTATCGAGGCATAGTCACATCAAGTGATGGCTTTTATTTTAAAGGTATTTTTATACTTTTATATTTATTCAGATGAATCAGGTGTTTTTGATAATAAGCACGAAAATATTTCGTATTTGGTGGATTAATATTTCTTAGTAAATTTGAAAAAGATAGTAGCTTCTAGAAAATACATTGCCATTGAGCAGTTGATAAGAACACATTAGATACAATAGAGAATTAAAAGCTAATAACTTTCAAAAGGGAATAAAGACGTTATTTTCCTCAATGAAGGACTACTTCATTGGTATAATAATCAGGTTGAATAACGTAATTAATAAAGTTTTTATAGATAAAAATCAAAACAACTACATAGATTATGCTTATAAAATTGATTATTAAAAGCGCATTACAATGAGACTATCAGCAAATAATAAGATAAATCTAAATAGAAATTAAGGTATGTATCATTGTATTGAGCATGCAACTGCTACAGATGAGTAAATACGAACTTAGAGAAGCCCTTGAGCAGGGAATTTAAACAATGGAACATTTCAACACTCGTATCATCAGTGTATTTCCACCAATCACCAAAATCTGTATCATGGAGTTTCAGACTACTGCAGACCGACACCTGTTATATTAGTGAAATGCGCGGATATAACGAGCTTACTACTGCCTAACTACACACGTCGAGATAAATTAAAGGATATAAATAATGTATATTTTGCATATTCACCCTTAGTACTAAAACTTTTGTTCATTTTGACAAACAGACATCGACAAAGTTTACTAACCCTAACTTATCTCTCATGAGCGCTTGTTTTACATTCTCCAAATGATCTTAAAATCGTTAACAATCCAACCTCTTAGAACTCATTACCCACTAATACTATCAGTGATCTTACGGAAGACAGACCAAAGTCTTGTCAAGACACTAAATAGCACCTCACTTTGTTGCTTACGTGTTACTATCAGAGAAACCTAGCTAAGACGCATGAACAAAGAAAAATCATAAAATCCGTTTTGCCAATTTACGGGATAGTAAAAATCAGCTGTTTCTTATCCTCTTGCTGAACTGAGGCCTTTTGCAGGCTTTTCTTAGGTCCCGTATTTCTTTCTCTCTCGTTCATACATGAATCGCACGAAGTGAGGCCTGCCTTCTTAAAGAGATGGACGATGGTCTGCATCTCTGCCTCAAGAAAGAGCTCTTGATAACACCAGACTGGATAGCACCTGCTGGCCTGTGGTACCGCACCATTGCAGTAACGAGAACATCCAAACTGCCTCAGCATGTCTTCAGCAGAGCAAGGCTGCAACAGCAGTACTATAGTCTTTAATAGTGTCGAAAGACTAAAGTAGTCGTCCATATCTCTCTTGTTTTACTACCAATCTTACAGTCCTGCTACACGATATACTCTTCCTGTTTCTTTTTCTTCTTTCCGGTTCCATAAATTTAACAGTAGCCATGTAATGTCCTCCTTCACTCTAATTAGTGTCTGCTCTTTGTCTCATAAACTTCCAGGTTTCTGAGCTGTCTGTGCATATTCCAGTCACAGCATATATATGACTTCTGCAGCACTCCTATTACCTGGGATTCTACGTTTGGGCTTATGCCCTTTACTGCGTAGTAGTAGCATCTTCTGGCTTTGTATTGAGGGTTTCCCTAAGAGTCTTCTGCTGTAGTCACGCAACGCAGTCACTATGACGATAGTAAATCTTCTGATCAAGCTTCTTGCTTACTTTAATGCCCTTTGCATTAATACGATTACGCAATCGCATTATCTACAAAAGGTGTATATTCCGCTTTCTTCTTCTTAAAGGTTAGCCACTTCTGTTGCAAACGTCCAAGTGTCTCGTCCTCAGCATCGATTACATACCATTCTTCTCAACGCTGTTGGGGTTAGCCATAAATCTCTATCAGTTGTCTCCCAAAAATCATTGTTAAAAGCAATTAAAGAATGTCGTCTTCTATAGTCGAAGAATATAATACTCAGATGGATGTCCGCCTATCTGAATAATAGCATAATCCGTCACAATTGTTTTATTATACAACTTAGTACTTTTATTGTCAAGTAAAATCTTTCATAATCGGTCAACAATTTCCCTTCCAACAGATAAATCATCTACGTCAATAATTTCTATCCGCAGTACTCTCTCATAAAGTGCTCTTCTTAACAGTAATAATTCTGCCACCCTGCTTGGCTTATCTTCTCCCTGGGCAAGCAGCGGGCCTCTGTACTAATATCCTCCAGCCTCTTCACCACGTCTCAGGGCTACTCTCAGATAATACACCTTTGACTCTAGTGCCTGTTTAGTGAGACGAGACTCTCCGTCTCAACAATGCCTCCCTCAGATATTACTTTTAGTCCCATCTTCTGTAGCGGCCAAGACTTTTTAAGTGCGGCATTTCACTTACAGCGCCTAAAAGTGTGCCTCGCCCTTTATCTACAAAATATCACTTACTTTTGCAACTTCACGCTATACAATAAGTGCATCGGTATCCACCACTCCCTATGTCACTTTTAGCACTGTCAGACCCTCGCCTGGTGCAGTCTTTCCTGAGCCCATAAAGCCTATCAGTGACTAGGTTTCATCACAGATACCCTCCAGTTTATCCAGTCTAATTTCTCTCGCTTTATCAATGTCCATCTGCAGCACTCTGGACTTTCCTATCTTTGGTAAAGGTATTATGAGCCAGAATCATTCTCCAGAGAGCCTTTGTCACCCTGTCCCATACTTCCCTCATTTACATTATAGGCTTTGGATTTAGACGGGTATAAGTAACATGTAGTCATTATTCTCATTACATCTCTCTTTCTGATGCATATAGTCGTACGTCTTTAGAATATCGGCATTGCAATGTCATTCGATCACTGAAAAGCCTGCACACCAGTCCTGCAGTGTCGGGAGTACCTCTAGAAGTCAGTAGGTGAGCGATTACCCCATATCTTGTGGGCTGCATGAATCTCATCAATTATAGCTCTGGCTTTTCAACTGGAAAGCGAAATATTTCAAGATCAACAGGTCAGTGATTCACCATTGTGCAACAGAAAGAATACGTGTCCTTATACTTTTCTCATTTATCAATCTCCTTACCACCTTCAAGTATGTTCTAAAGCTATGAATGATAGGCATATCTTCTACTATTTCTCTGCATTTCTGCCAGAATCTCATTGTAGAAATCCTCGTCGACCACACCTTCTCAGGTAAGCGCTGTCCGCCCTCCATTCGACAAGATTGTCTTTTACTTCACTGCTCTTGTATCAAGCACCTCGCCCTTGTGTCCCCATAACAAGAACTGCAGATTTTAGCTTCCCTCAATTAACAGTCAAGTTTCTTACAGTTACATCCATAGTTTTGGCTCTCCTTTCTTTAAAAGAACATCTGTTTGCACATCCTCAGCAGCGTATCTTTCCTGTATAAAGCCGTGAAGCATATACACCCTACTTACATAGCATACCTTTCCCATCTATGCGAATACAGCCCTTCTTTTGCCTCTCTTAACAGTCAAATCTCTGGTTGTGGGCCATCAGCCTGACCAGCCCTGCTTAGTGCAGATAGTCTTAATGCAGACTCATCATATCGTTATTCATCCCCTGCAGTTGCATTTTACAAAGATGTCAGCTTCCTTTGTCATCCGTAAACAACATGGCGTCTTCGTGTAAATATTGATATCGCTCCTAAGACTTCCTTTTTATCTCCATTAGTTTCAACATCCTGTCAAAGTTCTTGCTTTTTTGTGAAAATGTTATTAGTCCACTCCATCAAAGTATGAACTATAATCGCTGTCATATTATACTATATAACTTCAACCTTTATATATATTACCTTAATAGCTGATTCTTAATAAATAAACTTTTCATCGATCTTAATAAAACAAACTGCCATCCTCATTAACCACAGTATTTACAGCACCGATAAATTCTTTATGATGAAACTCATCTGTGTAAAATCATCATTTACAGAACATCAGTGAGATTAAATCCACGCATCTTATAAAATATCCAGCTGAAACCGCTTCTTTAAGGCCTGCTTTATCTGTAATCTGTATTTCCATATACATAGTCAAGCTAAACCTCTTAAAACTATGATTATACATCAGGCGAGCCTGAATGCGCTGGGCCGGCAAATGGCATAGCAACCTCATTGTCCGTAATATCCATCTTGGTCTGAAACCTTTCTGTCCCTTTCATAGGCCTTTGGTACAATTTTCAAGAAATTTCTTAAGGACTATCTGTATTTCCTCATCTTGTCTGGGGTTTGTAAAATATTCTTAAGCCCTGCCTTTTATACGAATGTCTAATAACTGAATTCTATGAAGGGTATTATCTTTATTGGTCTGTCATTCTGACTTGTATTATGATTCTTCTATACCGGCTTTCCTTATAAATATAGAAATTGAATATTTTTCATTAGTTTTCCTCTCTAATTTATTATTGGAAAAGACAGGTCTTAAAGCCCATTCTTTTAGTTCATTGAAAAGCCTTTCTATACCTCCGTTGCAGAGGCATATAAAGGAACAAGGCTTGTCTATATCAAAATATCAGCCCTCTCTGATTCCTTCTACTGAACCCAATAAAATCAATTTCATATACCGGTTCGCCTCTCATCGGATAAAACTATCAATAATTTCATCATATCGGTTTAATATTCTCATTTGACTGTTCAATATAACTCAAATGTGTCTAATTTCCTGTTACTTAGTCCTTGAATTGATATCAGATCACATCTTCAAAATCTCAGTCCAGATCCTCAATTGAAAGCAGATATAAAAGCGTATCCATATCTGTAATACTATCCTCATCGGTGAAAACCCTTCAAGATATGAATAGTCCATGTAACTATTAGCCATCTCTCCACAGTCTATAACGATCTCTTCCATCTTATCCTCTCCTTCTTAATCAAAATACTTTGTATAAATATTTATGCCACAATCATTAGTAACTTGTCAATAAAATTACTAATCTTATACCATCTTTTCAGTGTCGCACGTTCCTTATATAGATCTCTATCGCCCTCTTAAATCGACCTTACTGAGTTGAATTCTCCTTTATCTCCTCTGCGTTTATCTTCATCAATGAGCAGGCTTCCTCCTTCCTCTTTGGCTTATCAAGTATAAGTGCTGAGTCTTCATCCATCTGTACATGGGCCTTAGAGAGGTCAAGTTTACCATCTTCGTAACCTCGACACTCTGCTCTGTCATCACGGACTTTGGCTCGCAATCTTGACTCCTTTTTGAGACAATTTGAATAGCATTTGTCTGCCGCAGGCTCAAACTGCTCATCTTACGATGTTCCTTTACCATATATATTTGGTAAGGAGGCAAGCGAGCCTTGAATAAAGGTCCATAGTTTGCACAAGCTAATATTCAGATCGTATTACCGTTACAGAGTGTCATCTGGTTTGTCTCTTAAATCTTATCCTTAAAGGAAGGAGCAAGAGTATTAGGAGCCCCCAGTCAGAAAGGCACCTGTTTTGTTGCTATTTAGCTTCTTTATTTCGCCTATTTTTATATAAAATTAAACACTTATCATCCTGTCTTTAGATCTTATGCAAATACCTCAATCTCGACCCAGCCTCATGTCCTCAGTCACCTGATTCTTTGGAATTACTCCTCTCTCGTCTCTGGTCTTATCATCTTTTGTCAATGTCTGTTAAAATAGTAGTCAGTTTTTAATATACCAGTCTCTGTGTATAACCTAATCTCATTATAACCCTCTATCAACTCAAATTCTACCTTTATAAAGGTTCATCATCCTCACTGTCAGGTAAAATATCTTTATACCATCATCATAATAATAAGTCATATTTCATCTTTTCATTCCTTTTTATTCTACCCTTATCTGTTGATTTCATCTACATCAAACTCTCGGAAGTCAAAACCATTCTTATACTCTGTTCATATGAATGAATCAGATGAGACTCTCTGACAAAGGAATCTCCTTTATTACACTTACAGAAGCTGGTATAGTTATTTCCTGTCAGCCTTTTCCATGAAATTTCTTCATCTATCTCAAATCCTATTCCTTCTGCCTGTTCATATTTTGGGCTTACCTTTAGTTAATCTACATAGAACCAAACCGAATTGGCATATACATACTTCTTTGTTTTTATAATAAATGATGAAATTCCTTAGTCCGTAAAGCCCTTGATGTCATAGCTCTTGTTTCCAACCTCAATATTTTCATCTATCTCAGTCTCCTGTTTATAACAATCTGCCAGGAAGTAAAACAAATCTATTTGACTATTAATTTGTCTTATATAAGCTATGCTATTGCTATGAAAATTAGAACAATCCTGAAAATAGCTTATCAGCAGAGATATAGACAGTTGTCTTATCCGTTCCTTTATGAATCTTACAGTACTTAAATATATACATTATCGCTTCCTCATTCCTATAATACTATCAACAGTCCGGAATTTCTTTTCATCTCACTCATTTGAATCATTTCGTTAATAAGTTTTCCTTCTCTGGTGTAACATTTTATATATTAATTCTGTTAACCCAGAGGTCTTGAGGCAGTGAGAAGTGGAATAATCCTGCAGGATACTCCTTCCCTGCGACTTGTGTATGGTGATTGTAATAGCTCAGCTCCTCAGGTTGCACCCGTGTATTCTACAATCTTGCCTCATCCAAACTCTACAGTAACAGTGCCTATAACTCGTTTATTTCCTTATGATTCCACAGTCTCAGATTAGATACTCCTTCCTTCCTTGATGGTAAGCCCTTTTAGTAACTATCTCCATTTCAATAAATGATCTGTTTTATCTCTGCATCACCTTGTCATTTTCTAGTCCTTCTCCCCGCAACTTTCCTTTTATTGGGTGCAGGTGGTTGATGTATTGCTGTGAATTTTGTTTGGGTCTCTCCGTACCCTTGCTTGATGGTGTAGCGCACAGATATCATACTTGGTGGCATCAACACCGAGGAGAGAGCTTCCTGCAATGAGCTTACCAAAGCCCTTTGTCTGAAGGAGCTATTCATCTTTAAGCATAAAAGAAATCCTTGCTTATTTTACGTAAGCCTTATATACAATATACATTTATCTTATATTGCGTTGGTATTGATAAACTTACCTTATATACAAATTTCTTAACCTTACCATTAAATTTTTCTGAACATTATGTCCTTTAGACCTTTCTAAGTCCCTTGAGCTGGTTGACATCTCCAACAAGAATGGAGTCTGGTATAACAGTTACTTAGCAGAGGCCATTTAGGTATATATCAACCATGGACATCTCATCTATGATTATCATCAGCTTCAAAGAGGATTTAACTCATTTCTCTCAAGCCTTAATTTTCCTCTTCGGGGTTGCCGTTAAGTTCTAAAAGTCTGTGTGGTCTGCTTCCATTCCTGTGGTTTCAGTCATCCTCTTGGTATATGAGCGCGACAGTATTTCCATATTCTGTCTCAAAGGCTTGATTATTGCGTTGATGGTAGTAGTCTTGCCGGTTTCGGGACCTCCGGTTATTATAACAGTCACTTTCTACAGCCTCCTTATACAGCCTTTCTCTTGGTCAAGCTTAATCGTGCTGATTCATATCTTCCTTAGCCTCCATAACCTTATAATTATTTTCCTCTTGGCATTTAAGTCTGGGAGCTCTGACAACTGTGAGTTCCATATAGTAAAGGTTATGAGCTCTTCTCTCTCCTTCTTCCTTTTATTAATTTTCTCTCTGTCGTGGCTCCTTATATATATCATTTTCAAATTCCTTCTGAAATACTAAAAACTTTTTGACTCTTCATAAGTCCTCCATACAAAGATAGGTAATCGTTGGAAATGACCATACTAAGAGCAAGGATATTCCGCCTTCATATATCAGACAGTTGCAATTTAATCCATCTGAAGATATCTAATCTGCCCGTCTTGGCCACGCCCGCTATAATAAATCTGCAGAGTCTGTGGGTTTTCGGACTATCTTCATTACCTTGATGCATGTTCGCCTGTCTTTGGCAGGCATTAGAGCCGTGATTGGGAAAATCGCGGCATTGCGAAACTCTTTCTTTCAGGCGACTGCTGGTGGCGCGCCGGTAGTGA
>BNJU01002887.1_pt1 | contig 72314 bp, 105 predicted proteins | sample 8539281 | NCBI WGS metagenome assembly BNJU01 (sample SAMD00202456, study PRJDB9452) | human saliva metagenome | isolation source: human saliva | place: Japan | reverse complement strand
ATGACCATCCATTCAAAATCATTAAATCACATTAGATACGAAACATCATCTTTTAACACATCCACATCTTTCATTCACCTTTTAAAATTGTCCAATTGCTATTCGTCTTCTGAAACATTGGTCACAGTAATCATTAAAATTTGCTTACACCATACCACATTAACACATAACAGCAAAATTTGCTCATTAAACAGCGGCCGTTGCAAACAGCAAATACCGTTATCGAGTAAAATTTCATTTTTACCGATTTAAACTTACCTTGGTCAACCGTTATTCATTTACCTTCACACCTCGACATACTTTGTTCAGTTATACTTCTTCCAGCATCATCCTTTTCGTGCATTGGCACATTTCTTCCACAGCCTGCCTGAGACATAAAATGACACGCCTCATAACGTCTTCATTAGCTGTTTAAACTGTTACCTTCTTCCGTACTATAGCCAATCAGTATCTTTTTAAACCACCGTTTAATAGAATAGCAACCACATTCACGCACGCTTGAAGAAACCATTGATGGCTCAAAACCGAAGGCACAAGAACACGTTCAGCGACAATCAGCAGATAAGCCTGATTGTCCCATACATATACATGGCCTTCATAGCCGACTTTCCTGAAGAAAATTGTAAGATTTTTCATCGTTCCAGAAGAACAATGAATTAACTCGTCACTATCACCATGATACCCGCCTTTTTGTCTGTTCAAACGAAAGAGTAACAGCACCGAGTTGCTTCTTCACGGCCTACTTTGCTTAGCTCATCATCAGCCAGGATTTCAGACAGATGGCCCGTCTATTCATTATACCGATAATCATACACTTTGGTGATCACGATTTCTTCACCAGAGTTTTATCTTCGCTTACCGCTCAGCATACAACCCACAAGAACGAACATATCATGTGCAGCCATTCATCAGTCTGGAATATTTAGCCTTATCTGCTTCAGTAAATCACCATTGTCATAAAACCTGAATTATTATGTGGCCGAAAACAGTTCACAGCCTTCTTTAACACAGAGGTGCCGCCTGCCAAACACACAGTGAACATCAGCTGTAACCAACATCCACATCAACAACCGTTCACAATGTCCCTTCCTGTTCTCATTGCCTCTGAACACCATTATTCACAATGTAACACGCACTCACTCTTCTGCCCCACAGTCACAGATGAATCCAGTTGTGATTCAACCAAAGTTCACTGAAATCTCGCGAACAGGTAAAATTGAGCCTCACATCGTTTCAGTCAGAACAAGATACTCTGTCCCGTTTGATAAAAGACTTCATTCTCCATTTTATTTATTTTATATCCATCAACACCTGCCCATCATACCCTTTCCATAACACGATACCTGCCGATGCTGGTCACGATAATATTTCATTGGCGCCAACGAGAACGTCCAGCATCACATTCCGTGCCCGTCTTTCTGGTCAGCCCCGCACACCACGGTTACCCGTCTTCATACAACCATCGAACACCACCTCACCGCCGCCTCGAGGCCCACCCAAACCACCATTCTTCACATATCGAACCGTTATCTCATAGTCGACCCCACACTGTAAACAACCCCAACCACACAGCCACTTCTTACACCACCGATCGAAACACGCCTTCCATCCAGCCTGCTTCCACAAAGAGCCCAACATTCTCCGGCCTGACCACCACATCCACAGACGCAGACCGTTTCACCTTACAGATCATGCCCTCCAGACTTTCATGCCTTCATCACAACGCACACCATGCTCAAGCACCTGGTGCATCCATACTTCATTATTCTCGATCGACTGTTGTCATCCAGCAATATCTTTTTTCAGTTCGCCCCATAACAGGAACAGGCGACTCTTCATTTCACATAGACCGCTATTCATTGATAAAAGCGTGGCCTGATGTCACATCCAACTTTGCCAGCGATTATAGTACGTCATTACAATTTCATCGCTGACACTAATTAACGCTATTATTCATAACTTTTCCCTGTTGCATCGTCGACAACCACATCGTCACTATCAGCACCAGCCTTGCTTATCATTTTCGTATCTCGTTATTACACGGAAATTCATGATTATTTCACTCCTGAGAACATATCCGACATCAAGATGGCTCCACAGACTATTTTTATTTTAGAATTGCTCGGGCCATGAAGCTGGGCAGATACCCCGTCTCAGGCTTGAGACTCTGGTTTGTCAAAGATCGTTCATTACACGCCCAGGTTGACACCAACATTCAACCAACGACAGCGCCACCACCATCACGGTACGTTTAACATGTTCACGCCCTCACCGGCTCACTGAAGCCACTGAACACACCATGACACTGCACCCCATAGCCATTCGCCTTTTGATATTGCACCATCTTCGCGGTTCCGATGCCACGCATCCAGGTCAGCACCCCTCACTGGAGATATTTTAGAGATAGACATTACCCTACCGTTATTACCACCAGTTCAAAGATCATATTGCATAGAGAATGTCACCGTACCCATATCATCATAAACAGCGAAACGGGCCAGCAGGCGGCGTTCGCCACCAGCCACCGCTTTTCACATCCTCCTCATTTTCATTGTGAATAGTCAGCATTTCATTTTCAGTTGTGCCGCTACCTTTGCTCAGGCTTTTCCTCATAGAACTCACCATTATCTGTAACACCACAGGCATCACATCGCCCAGGACAATACGATATTGCGCAGTTCAGCTGTATCAGATTTTTCAAAGACAACACGCCCACCTCGCGCCCCCATCCACCGCGCATTTTATCATGCCACGCCTTCCGCGAGCTTAAAGCTTGCTGGCTCAGGCACTAACCTGTCACGCCAGCCCGGTGCCGTCATATTGTCCGAAACCCGCTCAGGATGCCATACCCTTGATACGAGCTATAACCGTCACGCGATAACGGTAACAGAAATTGAACATAATGAAAACAAAGACCATTACGATGTGATTTTCGTGTCGATCTGTTTGCTGGTTTTAAATATTCATCTCATATCCACGCTGATGAAGAATCAGCTACCAACACATTCGATATTCAAAGCTTCGACGCAACATTGCAACAGCCCATTAATTAACTCATCTGCGCATCATTTACCCGTCTGGCGACGGTCCAGCACAGATACTGTAATCTCAACTGCTTTCGACACACAAAGCCAGCCCGCCACCGCCTGACCGTTCAATATCAAAACGATAATTCGCGTGCATCTTTCGGGCGGCTGAAGGTTTCCCGCGAGCCACCAAAATACAATTGTTAACACGATCAGCAATTATTCCGGTCAACCACGGTCCTGCAATGTTCATCTCCACGAATTGCGCAGAACCGCTGGCACATCATTTACGGTCTCATTTCGTTGCTTCATCACTTCAATGAAATTATTGAGTTCCACCATAAGAGGTCGCTGAGGGCCTCGAGCCCATCAAAGCATAAGATTGTTTAAACTGCTTTTCACTGACCCCAGCACCTCATTTCTTTTGCTCAATTATTGCTGACAATCTTTTCAGTTATTCCACTTGAATCAACAACAACAGTTTACGAATATTTGGAGCACATCCAAATAGAAGTTCAACGATATTTGCATTGGGCTCCAGCAGCAAAGTCAGTGGCTGTTGGTGATTTTTAATAATACAGAGAAGCATTGTCAAAAATAACTAATGAAGGTATACATGGGAAGTTAGCCAAAAGTAAAAAGGTGTGCTATATATAAATTTCAAATAGAAACTCTCTTGGGGACAGTATTGAAAGCAGATCCTATGCTTTTTGCTCCAGAGCTCAGCACCTCAAACGGCTGTCAGTTAATGGAATATCGACCCTCGTTGGGTGACATGGCTTTAACAATAGAGGACAGGTTGAAGCTAAACCACCATATGAGTGAGTTCACCTTTTGGTTCGTGGAAGAAAAAGAAGATGGAACTTATTATAATTATAGAGAGATTGCAGAGAGTTATTGGTTGAATATACAGCTGAGACAGAATTACACTCATATTGAAAATAAATGCCAATAACAGAATATCCTTTTGATGGTTCTCTGGGCTACCAAGCGCAGGATACTATTCAGTAACTAGCCGTTATGGACTCCAGAAGATTTTATGTATTTGTAAAATATTTCCATAAGAATAATTTAGGAGTAATATTGTGGATTGTCTCAATATTTTGTAAAGATGCATCACGGATTATAATGTTTTTGAGTTTTGGTGGTGCTTGTGGTGAATATGAAGATCAAAAATCTTGGTGAAAATGAATGGGCGCTGCAAACCTTTTAATGTGTCAAGAAACGAAGTTAGAAGTAGCATCTCAATCTGCACTTTTTGGACAAAAGAATCTCCATATGATGGAGTAAGCATGGATGCAATATCTAATATGCTTTACCATAAAGATGGAGTTAGTGAAAATAGAGCTTCTATTGAATTTTCTTTCTACGAATCAAAGCTTACATGAAGATTATCCAGATATTATGTTGGTAGTTGAAGATTCTTCAGCTTGGCCTCTAGTGACAAAGTATCAATGATGATGGACTGGATTTGACTTTTAAATGGAATATGGGATGGATGAATGACACTTTAAAAATATAGAGCAAGATCCATAGAAAAGTCACATCATGGTAAATTAACATTTTCATTTTATGTATGCATTTTCAGAAAATTTCGTATTACCACTGTCACATGATGAGATAGTCCATGGTAAAATGCCATTTTAAATAAGATGCCTGGTTATTATGAAGATAAATACTATGCCAAAATTTATACCTTATCAAATGGCTCATCCTGGAAAAACTAAATTTTTATGGGAAATGAGTTTCAGCAAGGTTTCGAGTGGAGATATTATGAGCAACTTGAATGGCAACTTTTAAAAGATAATAAAAGGTTCTAAAGATATACAAAATTATGTAAGCTTTTTAATACTCTATACTTTAGAAGAAAAAGCTATGGCATGATGGTCAAAAATGCTTTTGAATGGATAGAACATGAAATATAGATGAAAATATGTTAATCTTTTTAGAAAAACTTGATACAGATGATTTTATAATAGCTGTATTAATTTTTCAGGAAAAGATCATGATACAATACCCTGTAGGAGTTAATCTAGAAGGGAATATGAATGTATTTTAGATAGTAATGAAAAAGATTTGGAGGTTCTTATCAAGGAAGAAAAGAAACTACAAAACTATAAAAAGGTGCTTAGCACAACAGAGAACAACATATAGAAGTAAAATTGCTAAAAATTCAACTATATTTTTAAAAACATAAGAAGGAAATGAGGAGGATTAGCTATAGAAAAGAGATGATTGCTGATATTGGCTGGAGGACAAGGAAGTCGTCTAAAACAATTAACTGAAGACCTCGCAAACCTGCTGTAGCATTTGATGGAAAAATATCGTATAATAGATTTCACTTTAACAAACTGCTCTCATTCTGATATAGATACTGTTGGTGTATTGACGCAATATGAACCTCACATACTAAAGTAACTATAGGAAGAGGGTCACCTTGGGATTTGGATAGAATGGATGGTGGAGTTACAGTATATACAACCTCATACTAGAAAAATGATGAAAAAGGTTGGTACTAGGAACAGCTAATGCTATCTACCAAAATATAAAAATTTATTGAAGAATATAACCCTGAATATGTTTTTAATTTTATCTGGAGATCATATATATACAAAATGAATTACGATAAGATGTTACAACATCATATTGAGGCAGATGTAACTATAGGAGCTTTTTAGAGTTCTCAAAAGATGCTCCAAGTTTTGGTATCATGAATACAAGAGATATGACTATATATGAATTTGAGGAAAAAGCCAAAAGAACCAAAGAGTGATTTAGCTCAATGGGTATATATCTTTAATTGGGAAGAATTGAAAAATACTTTAGAAGAAGATGAACATAACACCAAATTCGATAATGACTTTGGTAAAAATATAATACCTAATATGTTAAATGATGGTAAAAAGAGTTAGTATATCCATTTGAAGGTTATTGGAGAGAGATGTTGGAACCATCCAAAGCTTCTGGGATGCACATATGGACTTATTATCAGAAATAATGAACTCTGATCTTTTGATAAAAATTGGAGAATAAATACAAGACAGGTATCTATACACCTTCTATATTTTGAAACAGTCTCAAAAATATAGTCTAATAGATAAAGGATGTCTTGTTGAAGGTGATATTGAACACTCAGTTATATTCTCAGGAGTGAAGATAGGAAAATTCAAAATCATAGATTCCATTATAATGGCAGATGCAGAAATAGGTGATAATGTAACTATTCGTAAGCTATAATTGCTAATGATGTAAAAAGTAGTTGATAATGTAGTTATCGGTGATGAAAAGAGATAGCTGCTGTAGGGGAGAGTTATAGATAAGTAAACATTACTAGATAATGTAAACGGAGGCTGATTACTGATGATAAGAAATTATATGGCAATAATTTATTTAGGAGATAACAAATAGTAATATAAGTCCTTTAACAAAAGTTAGATCTTGGCATCTATCCCAGTTGGAGGTTCATAGAATAATAGATTTTGCTTTATCGAATGTTGTAAATTCTGGAATAAGAAATGTTGGTCTATTCTGTGAAATGAAGAATTAAATTCACTTACAGACCATATTGGTATGGAGCAGAATGGGATTAGCAAGAGATGGTATCTTTATTTTCAAAAAGAATGCTAGATGACGACCTTTTCTTTAAATCAATCAAGAATTAGTAAAATATGGAATACTTTTAGAAAGTACCCTAAGAGCATGTAGTTGTTTTAAATGGACATATGATATGCAATTTAGATATTTCAGATTTAATTGAAAAGCATAAAGAATCTGAAAAGAAATAACTATAGTCTATAAAAAGTAAAAAGCTAATGAACATTTTAATAATTGTTCATCTGTAAAGATTGATGAAAATAATCTTGTAAAGGAATAGGTCAAAAATTTATTTTTAGAGAAGAGGAAAATATTTCTTTAGATGCCTTTGTATTAAGCAAAGAGCTTTATGTTAAAATTATTGATAGATAGTATACAAGAAGGAAAATATAATGTTTTGTCAGAAACAATTACAGAAAAATTACCTTCTAAATGTTAATGCTTATGAATTTAAAGGTTGATTTACAATGTATAAATTCAACTAAAGAATACTTTAATTTTACATGATATATATTGGAGAAATAAGAGAAGATATTTTGGTTTAAAGAGTGGAAGAAGGATTATAACTAGTTAAGGATACCCTCCTACTATTTTTCAAGAAACAGCTGAAGTAGAAAATTCATTAATTTTCAAATGGATGTATTATAGAAGGTAAGGTAATAAATAGTGTACTATCAAGAGGTACTATTGTAGAAAAAGATGTTGTTTTAGAGGAATGTGTAATCTTACAAGATTGTCATATTAAGCTGGTTCTCATTTAAAAATGTAATAGTTGATAAAAATAATGTTATCCATGAAAATGAAAAACTATCAGCTTCAGAGAGATATCCATTGGTTATAGAAAAAGGTATGAAGGGAATACAAAGGAATATCAAGATTTGATGGATTATATTAAGAATAAATAAAATGAGGGAAAAGAATGAAAATTGCAACAGGGAAGCATTTCCTTTATAAAAACAGGAGGCTTAGGAGATGTATCTTATCTCTTCCAAAAGCTTTAGACAGAAAAACTTGATGAGAGTAATTTTTACCTAAAATATAGCAAGATTTCAAAATGAACTTTTAAAAAGATGCTAGGACATTTAGGTCACAAAGAAATTTAGGTTGCTCATCACAATGAATATGTAGAATAGAAGAAGTGGAATTAGAAGGAGTAATTTATCATATTTGTAGATAATGAAAGATATTTTAGAAGGCTTAATGTTTATGGTGAATGATGACTGTGAGAGATTTTATTCTTCTCTAAGGCGGTTGTTGAAACTACAGGATATTGCGACTTTTAAGCCTCGATATTATTCACTGTAATGACTGGCAAACAGCACTTATACCAATATATTTAAAAGAAAGAGGAATATATGATGTAAAGACTGTTTTCGGTATACATAACCAAGATTCCAAGGTTTTCTATAACAATGTAATTGAAGATTTACTAGAACAGGATAGAGCTAAATATTTCCAAGATGATGGAATAAACTATGATATGATTTCATTCTTAAAAAAGCTGAGTTGTATACTCTGACTATATCACAACAGTAAGGTGATAGTTATGCAGAAGATAGAAACTCCGAGTTTGGAGAAGGAATACTGGTCTATTTCAAAGTATGACTATAAGTTATCAGGTATAAAATGGAATAGATAAGGCTTCACATCCCTCATCTAAGAAATCCCACAAACATTGAAGGCTAATTTTACAAGCAAAATTAGGCTTAGAATTGAAAAGAACTCCTTTTGATGCTGTTATTATAACTCGTTTTAGATAGACAAAAGGGCTAGATTTTATCCTTGAAAAATTTGATGAAATGATGAGCAGAATTCAATTTGTTCTTCTAGGGTACTGGTGACTCATTGAAGATTTCTTTAGATAGAGAAAGTCAATATAGAGGCTATGTATGTTCATATAGGTTTTAATCAAGAACTATCTACTGAGATTTATGCTGGAGCAGATATATTCTTAATGCCTTCAGTTTTGAGCCATGTGGACTTTCAAATGATAGCAATGAGATATGGTTGTATTCCTAGTAAGAAACAGGTGGTTTAAAAAGATACTGTTAAACCACAATGAATACTGCTGGAGAAGGTGATGGCTGGTTTTAAACAAAGCTAATGGAGACGATATGATAAAGGCATTAAGATATGCTGTTACTATGTATCATAGACCAGAAGAGGGGAAAGAAATTGCCATCGAAGAAAAGAATATCTGGAGAACCTGCTAAGAGATATAAAAGAAATATATCGAAAAATTATTAGAAAATTAAAATGGATAACTTAGGTTATTGCAAAATTAAGTTTTAAAATCTAAAAGTATAAATTTACTCAGTAACGAACTATTTTACTTTATTACTTCTTGCAACAGCCTCTTTTGTTTTAATAAGTAAAATTTTTGCTATTTTTATCATATTAGTGTAAAATATGGGTGTTAAAATAAATTTTAACAATGAGGGAAAAGTGAATTTACTATGACCAATAATGATAAGACGATAGACATCAATTTAAAGATAATGTTACAGCACAAATTTTTAGGTGGATTAACTGTTACAAAAGAAGATGTAGTTAACTATTTAAAGATATTGATGAAGGTTTTCATTATCTAATGCTGATTTAATGAGTTTTTAGATGGATTAATTACTTTTAAAAGGAGAAAAAGGAGAAATCCAGCTCCTAAAATAAAAATTACAAAAATAACTCAAATAATATTTTTGTAGAAAATTAAGAATAGCCCTTGCTTTTTAAAGTTATGATATGATGGTATTTAAACTTGGTGATGAGATATTTCTGAGCTTAGAATTGAATGCACTTTTAGAAGTGAAGATCAAGAAACTAGAAAGAATGTGGAGATAAATATATTAGAGTATTCTTAAAAGGTTTAATAGAATACCGTAGAGACTATAGATTACGAATGGTTAAGGATATGAAAGACAGATTTTCAGAAGAGAGTTTGCTGAACAATAAAAGAATATTTAATAAGAAAATGACAATAAATCAATTATTTTTAAAGCAACTTCGATGAAATATATTATTCAAGTTATATCACTATATAAAAAGAAAACTTTTGAAGAAACTTTACAAAGTAAAAGAGATGAAGTTGTAATAAGAATAACAAAGCCAAATCAATTGTATCCTAATGACTTAGAATTAGAGTTTCTAGAGGAATTATTTAATAAAGAAATATTGCTTATTGTTTACTTAGTTCAGACCTAGATGACTTTTTATTTTATTCAAGATATAGACAGAACTAACTAGAAAAATTGATATAGAAGATTATTTTTCGAAGATGGTATCTTAGTAAAATGAAATAAAAGGTTTTGAACATGAACATGATGAGGAAGAAATACAAGAATATTCAAAATGCTATAAATGATAATAGAAAAATAATAGTTGAAGCTTAGTGAACAGGTACAGGAAAAACATTTTGCATCATTCTGATACCGATATGAGCTATTACTAACAAGAAAAAGTTATTATAGCTACTAATACTATAAATTTATATATACACTACTATTAAAAAGACATTCTTTGGCAAGTCAGTAATTAAAGATGAATTCTTTATGCTTTAGTAAAGGGAGAAGTAATTATCTTTGTAAAAGGCTTTTACTGAATTTCTCTTGGAGTATAGATATAGAAACTTTTTCATGGAAGCTAGGAGAACAAATAGAATATATTTTAAAATGGGGAAATAAAACTAAAACAGGTGACAAGGCAGAACTACCTTTTGAAGTTTATCCTGATGTTTGGGAGTTAGTCACAAAGTACAACTGAATTATGTCTAGGAAAGAAATGTCTTAGAAAAGAATGTTTATATGAAAACAGAATGAAGAAGATGGAAGCTGATATTTTAATATCAAACCATCATGTATTCTTTTTCTGATTTAAATGTGAGGGCTGAAACTGATTTTGATTCTGAGTATTTAATACCCAAGATATGATATGGTATATATTTGATGAAGCTCATAATATAGAGTCAGTTGCTAGAAGTTATTTTTCTGCATGAAGTATCTAAAAATTTCATTTACAAGACTTCTACATAGAATATATCAAAAAGAAAAGTAAAAAGAAAAAGATCAGCTCAAGAGTTGGAGAGACTATAGATCAAGTATTTAGAAAAGCCAGGAGATTATTTAGAACTTTTAAAGACTATGAAATCAGAAATTTATAGTTTACAAACCATAGAGATGAGTATTTTCGATGAAAATTGAAAAGATGTTTGAGGCAACACTGAGGCTCCAATCAGAAAAAGTTTAAATAATTTTGAAAATGACTAAAGTCAATAGAAAATCTGAGGATAAAAAGAATTTTTCAACTAAACTTGCAGAATTTTTAAATTTAATGATGACTTTTAGCAATGTTATTGATGAAGAAGGACAAGAATCCTGAAGTAATAAATTTTAATAATCATTTTAAAAATATTTAAAAATATATAGATAGTTTTAAAATTTTTATAACAATTTCTTTCAGATGCTGATTATGTTTACTGGCTTGATATAAACTCTAAAAGAACTAATGTAGTGCTTACAGCAACATCTTTAAATATCGCTCAAAAGTTGAGCTCGTTCTTTTTGAAAACTTAAATAGATTAGTGTTTTTGCTTCAGCCACTATAATGGCAAATGGAAATTTGAATATTTTAAAAAGTCTTTAGGTTTAGATGAAGAAGAATGTATAGAATGTTTTATAGAATCACCATTTGATTACGAGCATCAGATGTCTGTCTCATATTCAGCTAATATACAAGATTCAGAAAAATTTAAAATGCCTTTGTTACAGATGCAAGCTAAGTTTATCTTAGATATCTTAAAAGAAAACAAGGGAAAAGCTTTTATATTATTCACATCTTATACTATGCTAAATCAAATTTATTATTCTGTTGTGAATAAATTAAAGAATAGCAATTTTGAAATATTTTTACATGGAGAAAAACCGAGAAGTCAGTTGATAAAAGAGTTTAAGAAGCAAAAATCCAGTGCTATTTGGAACAACTTCTTTTTGGGAAGGGGTAGATGTACAGGAGAAAAATTTACGTAATGTCATCATAACTAAGTTACCTTTTCCTGTTCCAACAGATCCTATAGTATCTGCTATAAGTAAAAATTGAAGAAGATGGAGGAAATTCTTTTCAGATTTCCAATTACCAGAAGCAATAATTAAATTTAAACAAGGGGGTTGGAAGATTAATTAGAAAGAAAACAGATAGAGGAAATATCTTTATTTTAGATAGTAGAATTATAAAGAAAAGATATGGTTCAGCCTTTATAAAAGCTCTACCTAGTCAAAAATATAAAAAATATTAGAAAAGAGATGATATAATAAAAGAAATTGAATGAGAAAAAGGATTTTTATGAAAAATTTACTATATTTGGATTTAAGTTTCTTTTGAAGTAAAAGAAAAAGGATAATTCAGATGAAGAGAACATCTGATACTTATTTTTAAAAAGAGAAGGTATTTTTATCTGATTTTTAGTAATCTATTTTTAATAACAATTTCAGCTAAAATTCCTATACTTTTTAGAAATAATAACTATAGATAGGTGATGTTGTAAAATCGATATTTATCTCCAAAAACTATAGTTTTTTAGAGATAAAATTGGAAAAGATAAGATTATTCAAGATACGATTAATCAGTTGGATAAGGATTATATCTATTCAAGTGATGCTGCTGATATCTCACACCAATGAATTTGATAACTTTCATAAAGAAATCAGTAGCTATAAAAAGGAAATTTACAAACTTTTGATTATAATGGTTTTGAGAGAAAATGGGTAAGGCTATGCCTGAAACCATAGTTAAAATTATTAGAAGAAGATGAAGATAAAATCAATAGTACTTTTGAAAAATTATCAGAACATTTAAAATGCTTATACTGCAGGTATATATAAAGAAAAATTCTATTCGGATAAACGAACCTGCTGAAAGTGAAATAGAAAATTTAGATGCTTTTGAGAGAGATTTAATAAATTATTTCTTAATCTCCAAATTATATTTATGATGAAGCCAAAACTAAAAATACTATAAATGAAAAAGTTTTCAACAAATGATCAATATATTGAAATTAAGGCGGAACTTGATCAAAAAGACAGAGAAATTTTTAACTGAAAGAAAAATAGATATTTTAGATAAATTAGGTATCTATAATTACAAGATGAGTATTTTTATAATTACACTAAATATCATATTTTATTGGTTATTTCAAGTATATTTAATGTAGTTACAACGAGATTTTATAGTAAGGATGTCTTAGAAAAGAAAAAGTATAAAGCTGTTATGCTTTTTGATGATAGTTACTTTATTAGTGTTTAGAATTGTACCAAACTCTATGATATATCTAGTACCTATTGATACAATGTTATTACTTTTTAATGTTTATTGTACGTCCTAGATTTAGTATTTTTTCTTGACTGTGATGCTTTATCTCTATCTATTACCTATAACTGATTATGATTTAAAAATACTTTCACTATACAATCTATTGCTATTTTAGCAACAGGATTTTTAAGTAAAAATATAGGAACTCGTTCTTCAGTTATAGCAATAGGAATACAATTATTATAATGAAAAATTTTATTATATTTAATTTTAAGTTTCTTCTCAATGGAAGAAAGTTTTGAGTAGCATTTAAATACTATCAAATTATTTGTTTTCAGGTTTATTCTCAGGAATGTTTGCTATAGCTATTACCATATTTTGAAAGAACATTTAATATTTTAACAGTATTTAGACTTATTGAACTTGCAGACTTGTCTCAACCACTTTTTGAGAAAGTTGTCAATAGAAGCACCAGGAACTTTCCAACATTCAATGATGGTAGCAACTTTATCAGAAAAGCTGTTATTGAAATTGGTGGAGATCCAATATTTACTCGTGTTGTTGTTATTATCGACATAGGAAAACAAAAGCCTCAGTACTATGTAGAAACCAAACAGATGGTAAAAATTTACATAATAATATCTCACCTTTTATGAGTAAATGATAATTTAGCTCATACTAAAGAGGGAGCTGAAATGGGTAAAAATATAAAATACCTAAAGAGATTAGAGATATTATGTTTGAACATCAAGAACAACTTTATTGGCTTATTTCTATAATAAGGCTAAAGAGATGATCCCTAATGTACAGGAAGAAGAATTTAGATATTCAGGACTCGGACCTCAAACTAAAGAATCAGCTGTTATTTTACTGGCAGATTCCATAGAAGCAGCTGTTAGATCTCTTGATGTAAAAAGACCCTATAAAAGTTGAAGAAATGGTTAGAAAGATTGTAAATGCGAAGATAGCTGACAATCAATTATCAGATGCTAATATAACATTTAAAGAAATAGAAAGTTAATTAATCTCATTCTGAAAACTTTTGGTGCTATTTATCATGAAAAGAATAGAAAACACCCAGGTCAAAAAATAAAAAGGAAGAGGATTATGGAATTAGTTTTTAGATTTTAGTTGTGAACTAGACAATGAAAAATATAATGAGTTCATCGATAGTTATATGAAGATTCTTATCTTGAAAAATTATATAAAAAGTTTTTAGAAATAGAGAAGTTGAAGCTGAAAGACCTCTTTATCTTTCAGTTTTACTTACTGATAATAAAAATATACAAGTTATCAATCGTGAGTATAGAGACAAAGATGCTCCAACAGATGTACTATCTTTTTGCATATCATGAGAACAGATGACTTTAATATAGGACCTGATGATACTCTTGGAGATATTATTATTTCTTTGAGAGAGTTGAAGAACAATCAGTGAATATAATCATTTCATTTGAAAGAGAGTTCTATTATGTTCTAACACTGGAATCTTTACATATTTTTAGGATATGACCATATTGAAGAAGAAGATAAGAAAGTTATGAGAAAGAGAAGAAGCAATATTATCATCTTTGGTCATACTAGAGATAAGTATAAAATAAAGAAAAATGCACTACAAATTATCGTAGTAGCATTTTTAGTATGTAAAATATTAGAGTTATTTAACTTCTCCACCTTCAACAACTATTGAATCAGGGTCAGCACTATTCCATAGATAGGTTCAAGAGTAGCTTTATATGCTTCATGGAAGAAATTTTTCTTTTTCCTAATTTTTAATTTCATTGTTTATCCAATCTAATAGGTCAGTATTTCCTTTTGAACTGCAACAGCTATAGTATCAACATCACCTAAAGAATCAATACCAACTGTAATCCTGGGTTTGATTTAGCCCTAAGCTAAAACTTCAGTACTTATCAGTTGAGAAAGCATCTCCTCTACCATCAAGTAAAGCATTGTAAGCATCTGCATAAGAATCATATGAGTTTTGTTCTGGATGATTCTTTGAGAAATAATATTCAGCAGCAGTTCCTTTACTTACAATTTCAAAGTCTTGTCTTTTAATTCTTCAACAGATTTAATAACAGCTCCATCTGGTGAAACAACTCCCAAAAGAAACTTTCATATAGTGTAAACTGAAATCAACTTTTTCTGCTCTTTCCAGGTGAAACAGTGAAGTTAGCAGCAACTATATCTGCTTTTCCAGTCTCTGCATATTCAACACGACTTGCAGGGTCAAGAGAAATATATTCAACTTTTACTCCTAAATCTTTTGCTAAACGATCTGTGAAATAAACATCGTAACCTTGATTTTTACCATTTTTCATCAATATAACCAAAAAGGTGCTTTATCAGTGAATACTCTATTCTAATAACACCACTATCTTTTTATTTCTTGTACTGTGCCTTTGCCTTTACTACAGTAGTTTCTTGAGCAGGTGCTTGTAGCTTCTGTTTTTCTTCAGTTTTATTTCCACAAGCAGCTAAAGCAAATACTGCCACCCCACTGTTGCTAATTTTAAAACTCTTTTTCCAAATTTTCATTTTATATCCTCCTAAAAATTATTTATAAATTTTTATTTTTAAATGTAAATGTATTTAAAAACTTTGTGCTCTTTTCAGTTTTTGATTTGAGAAAACTCTTCTGCCTCCTTGTTCTGCTATATTTCCATTATCCATAAATATAACTCTATCTGCAACAGCTCTTGCAAATTGCATTTCATGTGTTACTATTACCATAGTCATTCCTTCTCTAGCAAGTTCAAGCATAACATCTAAAACTTCTCACCATTTCTGGATCTAGTGCAGCAGTAACTTTCGTCAAATAACATTATCTCAGGGTCTCATACATAGGGCTCTAACTATTGCGACTCTTTGCTTTTTGACCACCTGATAATTGTCTTGGATAAGAATTTTGTTTATCCGCAAATTAACTCTTCAAGTAATTTTGCAATGCTTTGTTCTTTAACTTCTCTCTTATTTCTCTTTTGTACTTTTTAGAGGTGCTAACAAAATATTATCTAGTATTGTTAAATGTGGAAATAGTTCATAACTTTTGAAAAACCATTCCAATTTTTGTCTAATTTTTGTCATATTATTTTTGTATCTGAAAATTTAATTTCATTATCTAAAACTATATCTCCAGCTTGATATCTTCCAGTCCATTTAAACATCTTAAAAATGTACTTTTTCCACAACCAGAAGCTCCAATTATTACTACAACTTCTCCTTGATGGATATCTAAATTTATTCCTTTTTAAAACTTCCAGTTCTCCATAATTTTTATAACATCTTTTGCTGAGAGAACAACTTTATCTAATTGTTTCATATTCTACTCCATCTCTTTTCTAAAAATTCTGCTAACATTGATAGTGGCCAACAAGATAAGAAATATAGTAAGAAGATTACTCCACATATCCATATTGCTCCATTTGGATATTGAAATCTATTTTGTGTCTATTATTTGTTGCCCAACTTTTAAAAACTTCAACTATTCCTATCAATACCACTAAACTTGTAGTTTTTATCATTCTTGTTATCAAGTTTACTGATAAAGGTATAAGTCTTCTTATAATTTGAGGAATAATTACATAGATAAATTTGTTTTTATCTAAAGCTAGTGTTGTTGCACTTTCTATTTTGAATCTTTGGAATACTCCTCAATAGCTCCTCTGACTAAGTCTCCCATTTCAGCTGTCTCTCATATAGTAAATACTATAATGCACTTGCCTCAGGAGAGATATGAACACCATACATTCTTGTTATACCAAAATATGCTATGAATAATAATACAAGTGGAGGCATTATTCTAATTGTTTGGAGGTATGTTTGAGAGATTATCCTTGTTACAGGATTTTTATAACCATAAAAAGCCCAAAAAGTATTCCAAAAATTACTGATAAAATTGCAGAAATTAAACTTAATTTTTATTGTTACCCTATAAACCATAGAGAAGTCTTTCAAAGTTTGTTCCCTTTGATAATAAATCAATTACTGTAACCAACATATTTCAACTTCCTTTCTAGCCATACTCCAAATAATGATAGAGGTAACTAATATTATTAAATAACCTACTACAAGCATAAATAAAAGATTCTTCTGTTTTATAGTAAAGTCCTATTAAATCTTTTGTAACAAACATCATATCCATTAAAGATATTGCACTGAAAACTGATGTTTCTTTTAACATAAATATTATATTTGCAGTAAGACCTGGTAAACTAATTACAATGATTGAGGTAGAATAACATATCTCATTGTTTGCCAATTTGTCATTCCTAAACTAAAAGCAGATTCTTTTGTATCTTATCTATTGTTTCTAAGCACTACGAAAAGTTTTATCATATAACTTCCACCTAGAAATGTTAATCCAATTATTCCATAAGCTCTGGGCTCAAATTTTGAGACCAACTTTTGAAGTCCAAAATATAGAAAGAACACTGAACTAAAAAGTGGAGTATTTTCTACTTAGCTCTACATATCCACTACAATTTGTTTAAAGAATTTAAAGTTTTCATATAAAATCCAACTTCCTAAATTCCAACAATAATTGAGTATTATTCCTATCCCACCTATTTTTAATGTGAGTATACCTGCATGTATAAATTCAGGTGTATACTTTGTCTATAAATTCCCAATCCATTCTCTATCTCCATTCTTTATTGAATTGATAAGGATTATACCATCTATGGAAAAATCATGTAACTAAAACTCTTTTATAGAATCAAAGTTCAAATCACTTTTTCTTGAAAAATAAAAGATCTCATTCAAATAAGGTTCTATCTAACTATGGAAAAATTAAATTTTTAAAATAAGTAATAGATTTTTACTGATGTTACTATTCAAATGTAATAATAATTTTAACAAGGAGGAAATGAAATGGAAAAATTTACATTTAAAAAGTTTTCTAGAGTACAAATTTTATCTAACTTAGATTTTTGAATCCTGAAGGCAAAAATCTGGCTTTCAGTCTTAGTGAAAAGGATTATGAAAAGAATTCTATAAGCACTCATATCTATAGTTTAAATACAGAGACAAAAGAAAGTAAGAAAACTTACTCATTTTGGAAAGGAAAAATTCTTTGGTTACAATAATGATATTATTTTATTTTCAAGTGATAGAGATACTCGATATAGAAGAAGAAAAATTAGGAGAAACTTGGACATTATTCTATGCACTTGATATAAAAATGGTGGTGAAGCTTTATGAATATAAGGAAATTGCCACTTGATGTTTCAAACATAAAAATAGTTGATGAAAAACAATTTTTATTTTACTTGACTATGATAACAATTCATATAATTTAAAATGATTTAAAAAGGTGAAGAAGAAAAAGGCAATAAAAAGAAATTGAAGAAAAATAAGGACTATGAAGTTTTAGATGAAATACCTTTCTGGAGTAATGGACATGGTTTCAGAAATAAGAGAGAGATAGACTATATCATTGATGATAATTAAATAATAAAATAACTCCTATCTCTGACGAATATACAAATGTTGAACTTGTCAATGTTAAAGATAGTAAGGTTATTTTTGAGTAGAACTTTACAGATAAACAAGGATTGACATCTGGGCATTTATGTTTATGATGTGAAATCTCAAAACTTAGAAGTAATTGTAGATAAAGATCTTTGATGATATTAGCTATGCAAACTTTATAGAAGATAAATTATCTGTGCCTTAAGTGATATGAAGGCATATGGGAGAAATGAAAAATCATAAACTATATTTAATAGATAGCAATAAAAACATTACACTTTTTAAATGATAATGATGACTTGCTCTTTGTACTGTTGGAAGCGATTGTAGATTAGGTGGAGGAAAATCTATTTAAAGTTATAGGAAATAAATTATATTTCCTAGCAACAATAGCTGAAAGAGTATATTTAAAATCTATAGATACAAATGGAAAAGTAGAAATTTTTATCAGATAAAGATGGAACTATAGATTTCTTTTGATATAGCTAATAGCGAAATATATTATGTTGGAATGAGAGACTATACTCACAAGAAATCTATAAATTAGAAAATAATGAATCTACAAAAATAACTTCTTTCAATGAAGAAATAAATAGAAAAATATAAGATATCTCAAAACCAGAAGTTTTTGATTTTACTACAAATGGAGCTACAACAAAGGTTTTTGTAATCTACCCTGTAGACTATGATAAAACTAAAACTTATCCTGCAATTTTGGATATACATGGTGGACCAAAAACAGTCTATGGAAATGTTTTCTATAATGAAATGCAAGTTTGGGCTAATATGGGATACTTCGTGTTCTTCACTAATCCACATGGAAGTGATGGATGATGGAAATGAATTTGCAGATATAAGAGGGAAATATGGAACTATTGACTATGAAGATTTAATGAACTTCACTGACTATGTTCTAGAAAAAAATATCCTATAGATAAATCAAGAGTTGGAGTAACAGGTGGTTCATATGGTGGATATATGACTAACTGGATAATTGGACATACAGATAGATTCCGTTGTGCAGTTTCTCAAAGAAGTATATCTAACTGGATTTCAAAATTTGGTACAACAGATATTGATATTATTTTAATGTTGACCAAAACCAAGCTACACCTTGGATAAATCACGATAAGTTATGGTGGCATTCTCCACTTAAATATGCAGATAAGGCTAAGACACCAACTCATTTATACATTCTGAACAAGACTATAGATGTTGGTTAGCAGAAGGTATACAAATGTTTACAGCTTTAAAATACCATGGAGTAGAAGCTAGACTTTGTATGTTTAGAGGAGAAAATCACGAATTATCAAGAAGTGGAAAAACCCTAAACACAGATTGAGAAGATTAACAGAAATCACAAATTGGTTTAGAAAATACTTAAAAGTAATAAAATATATTGTAACTGTTGATAGTCATTAGTGCCTCGTGAGCTCCGAAATGCTCACTCAACAATAATGGACATCGCAGCAGTTTAAATGCTATAATAGATATTTTTATTAGCTTTAAGTAAATATAATAGGTAAGAAGGTGAGTTATGAAAAAGAATATATTAAGAATTTTTCTATTTTTCTTATCTCTATTGTGAGTTTTGCAGCAAGTTTTAGAATTGAAAAACTAGATATAGCTAATTTACAAAAAGACGGTTCTATGGTAGTAAGTGAAGCTGTAACTTTATGATATTGATGAAATAAATGGAGTGTATTTTGATATAGATGCCAAGGGCTTTGGTGAACTACAATATATACAGGTCTTTGAAGATGATTCTACAGGTGGTTTTAAAGAAGTGGATACTTCTAATTATGAGGTTTCAGTAAGTGATGAACTATATAGAATAAAACTATATTCTAAAAATCATAATAATAGAAGAACATTCAAGTTTGTATATAAATTACCAGAAGCTATAACAGTCTATGATGATGTAGCTCAATTCAATAGAAAAATGGTTGGACAAGAATGGCAACAAGGAATAAACTACATCACAGCTAAAGTGATAATTCCAGTGTCATCAGCTCATGATAATTCAAATATTTTAGTATTTGGACATGGACCACTTACAGGTGAAGTTGATAAAGAAGGAATACAGTAATCTATAAATTAAATAATTATTATCCAGGAGATTTTTAGAAGCACATATTTTAATGGAACCTGAAATATTTTTCTGAATATAATAAATCAAAGATAGTTCATAAAGATATGAAACAAAAGCTTTTAGACATGGAAGCTAAATTAGCAGATGAAGCTAATGCTGAAAAGAGACAAAAGCTATTAGACAACAAGAAATGATTAATAAAGTATTTGAAAACCAGGTTTAATATTTGGTGTATTAAGCTCAATATGGGGAGCATTGATGTACTATATTCATGTAATTTTCAAAAGAAAGAATAAGGTATAGTGTTGGAAAAATACCTAAGAGAATTACCTGATACTCCTTCACCAGCTCTTGTTGGAGGCTTCATGACAAATAGTATCAATGATAATGAGATACTTGCAACTATTGTAGATTTAGTTAGAAGAAAAAGTTTTGACTCTTGAAAAATTCAGATAAAAACTCTATAATAATGCTGACAGGAAGTACAGAAAAATTTTATCTGCTCAAGAAAAAGCTATAGTAGATATCTATATAAATGATTTTGGAGATGGAAAAATCATTAGATTTAAAGAGTTTTGGATTCTTTCAAAAAGTACCTATGTCAGTTGCTAGAAAAATTTGAAAAATGGAGAGCAATGGTACAGTCTGAAATGGACATGAAAAATCTAACTTATCAGGGCTTAGGATGCTTAGAGTAATTTTTGCTTTGCTTTCCAATGATTTTTACTTTGCAGGACTTGTTATAGGAATGATTACAGGAAATAAAATGTTCTTATTAATAGTAGTTATGGGGATTATTTTTATTTGTTTCTGGAGCTAAAGCAAGATATCCTAGAAAAAGAATTGGCTGAAGCTAAAGATAAAATGGCAAGCATTTAAAAATTTTCTATCAGATTATTCACAATTAGAGGAAGCAAAGATAACATCGGTTCATCTATGGGAACAATATTTTTGTCTATGCTGTAGCTTTAGGTGTATCTGAAAAGTTGTAAAAAGCATATAAGAAGGCATTAGATATGGGAGTTATAAATGATGTTCAAGGAGTGAATAGTCTTGCATATTCACCTATATTCAACCCTATGTTTAGTCAGTTCATTTAGCAATTTAAATGGTATGGTTAGTAGAACAAATTCAGGAGCAAGTTCTGCTATTGCTTCAAGTAGAAGATTCTAGTTCATCAGGTGGCGGTGGAGGATTTAGTTCTCGTTCATCAGGTGGAGGAGGTTCTCGTGGAGGAGGAGGAGGTTTCTAATAAGGAAGCTCTGTATAAATAAAAAGTTTCAATATCTAGTTAAATATATTTTACTAAAAATATGAAAAGGCCAAAAGGTGAGTTATGAGAAAGAATATATTAAGAATTTTTCTATTTTTCTTATCTCTATTGTGAGTTTTGCAGCAAACTATAGAATTGAAAAGCTAGATATAGAAGCCAATTTACAAAAAGATGGTTCTATGGTAGTAAGTGAAGCTGTAACTTATGATATAGATGAGATAAATGGAGTATATTTTGATATTGATGCTAAGGGTTTTGGTGAACTAGAAGATCTACAAGTCTTTGAAGATGATCCAAATACTAGTAGCTTTAAAGAAGTAGATACATCTAATTATGAAGTTTCAGTAAGTGATGAGTTATATAGAATAAAAACTTTACTCTAAAAATCAAAAATAATATAAGAACATTCAAGTTTGTATATAAGTTACCAGAAGCTATAAAAGTCTATGATGATGTAGCTCAATTCAATAGAAAGATGGTTGGGAAAGAATGGCAACAAGGAATAAAAATACATCACAGCTAAAGTGATAATTCCTGTGTCAGTAAGTTATGATAATTCAAATATTTTAGTATTTGGACATGGACCACTTACAGGTGAAGTTGATAAAGAAGGAAATACGGTAGTTCTATAAATTAAATAATTATTATCCAGGAGATTTTTAGAAGCCCATATTTTAATGGAACCTGAAATATTTTCTGAATATAATAAATCAAAGATAGTTCATAAAGATATGAAAACAAAAAGCTTTTAGATATGGAAGCTAAAATTAGCAGATGAAGCTAATGCAGAAAGAGATAAAGCTATCAGACAGCCAAACAAGTTTAAAAAACTATTTGGAAAACAAGGTTTAATGTTAGGGAGTATTAGTTTCAATATGGGGAGCATTGATGTTCTATATTTATGGAATTTACAGAAGAAAGAATAGGTAAAAAAATAGTGTTGGAAAAATATTTAAGAGAATTACCTGATGATTCTTCACCAGCTCTTGTTGGAAGTTTTATGACAGACAGTATCGGTGGTAATGAAATATTTGCAACTATTGTAGATTTAATTAGAAGAAAGATTTTAAGGCTTGAAACTTCAGAAGAAAAAGTCTATAATAACATTGGTAGGAAACACAGAAAAAAATTATCAGCACAAGAAAGAGTTATAGTAGATATCTATATAAATGATTTTGGAGATGGAAAATCATTAGATTTAAAGAGTTTTGGATTCTTTCAAAAAGTACCTATGTCAACTGCTAGAAAAAATTTGAAAAATGGAAAACGATAATACAATCTGAAATGAATAGAAAAGATTTAGTTTTTGAAGGTTTTTGAAGGTATAGGAAAAAGACTTATTTTACAAATCTTTATGTGGGATCATTTTAGGAATAAAGTTTTTGAAATATTTTAGAAAAAGGCTATGGAAAGTAAAATGTTTCTAATAATAATATTATGGGGGTTATTTTATTTATTTCACTAACTAAGGCAAGATACTCCCTAGAAAAAGAGCTAGCTGAAGCTCAAAGATAAAATGGCAAGCATTTAAAAATTTTCTATCAGATTATTCACAATTAGAGGAAGCAAAAGATAACATCGGTTCATCTATGGGAACAATATTTTGTCTATGCTGTAGCTTTTAGGTGTATCTGAAAAAAGTTGTAAAAGCATATAAGAAGGCATTAGATATGGGAGTTATTGATCAGGGAGTGAATAAATTCAGAACTTCGCCCATATTTAACACTATGTTTAGTCAGTTCGTTTAGCACTTAAATGGTATAGTTAGTAGAACAAATTCAAGAGCAAGTTTCTACTATCGCATCAAGTAGAAGATCTAGTTCATCAGGTGGAGGAGGAGGATTTAGTTCTGGTTCATCAGGTGGTGAGGTTCTCGTGGTGGAGGAGGAGGTTTCTAATAAAGAACCCTTCATATATAAAAATATATAAAAATAGGAGGAAAAATGGTAGTATTAGGAATAGTATTGGCAGTAGTTGTAGTTTTAGCTTTATTAGCTATAAGCTATAAAAACAAGTTTGTTGTTTTGGATAATAGAGTGAAAAATGCTTGAGTCAAATTGATGTACAAATGCAAAATAGATTCAGTCTTGTTCCAAATTTAGTTGAAACAGTTAAAGGTTATGCTAAACATGAAAAAGGAAACTTTTGAAGGAATAGCAAATGCAAAAGCAAAGTATATGTCTGCAAATACAGCAGCTGAAAAATGGAAGCAACAATCAATTATGGATTTTTAGGAAGACTTTTTGCTATATCAGAAGCATATCCTGAATTAAAAGGCAAATACAGGTTTTGAAAAATTTACAAGGTCAACTTGTTGAAGTTGAAAATAAAATTAGATTTGCTAGACAATTTTATAACGATACAGTAACTGAGTATAACCAAGCTATACAAATGTTCCTGGAAGTTTATTTTGCAGGATTTTTTTAACTATCATAATGCAGAATTATTTAAAAGCAAATGACATGGCAAGAGAAGAAGTACAAGTTAAATTCTAGGAGGTTTTTATGAAAAAAAGTATATTTAGCGGTAGCAGTATTGGCATTAATTTTTGGTTTTTCTTATTGTTACAAAAAAAGGATAAAACAGAAAAACTGCAACAGAAAAAGAAGCAGTAGTAAAATGAAGTAAAAATGAAGAAATGATAGTTCCAGGTTATGCTTTAGGGTGAAATTCCAGCTATTTCAATTCCTGAAATACCAAATCTTTCTGTATCAGAAAATCCTGATGCAAAGATTACTTTAGATATGGCTAAAAAGATATCATCTGTTCCTGGTATTACAATTAGTCCTGTAAAAGTTGAAGATAGCAACATAGTTGGTGGATCTTATTCTATGCAAATTGTAAGAATGGAGATGGACAATATAGTGATAAAAATAAATCTGTTCAAACTGATGGGAATGGAGCAGGTCAATATGAAGATGACAAAGTAACTATTCAAAGAGATGAAGATGGAGCAGGACAATATATTAATAAAGTTACAGGAGTTACTCTTCAAGTCGATAAAAGATGAGCAGGTCAATATATAGATGAGAAAAATGACCTTTCTATACAAGTTAATAAAGATGGAACAGGTTTATATACAAATAAAAAGAATAATGTTACAATTTATGTAAATGAAAATGATGTAAGATATGTTAGTACTAATATTGAAATGGTAAATAATGGTGATGGTAGTGGTACTTATACTGATAAGTCAAAAATCTTGTAATTGAAAAACGATGGAAAAGGAAAAGCTAAAAATAACATTTAATGGTCAAACTACTGAAGTGGATGCAAAACCTTTAGAAAAACCAGGTAATTGGCAAAATTAGAAATGGTTCCACCAGTTCCTAGTATAGAAGCTAATAGTCTTTTAATAGCTTTTAGACTCTGAAGTTCTTTTTGATGTAAATAAGTATGATGTACGTGTACATCCTGAAGCTGAAGAAGTTCTTAAGAATCTTGCTATAGTATTAAAAAGAAATGGATGTAAAGAATTTTGAAATAGATGGTCATACAGATTCTGATGGTAGTGATGAGTACAATCAAGTTTTATCAGAAAAACGTGCTAATTCTGTTAAAAATTTTCTTAGTTTCACAGGAGTTACTGCTGAAATTACAACAAAGGTTATGGAGAAAAGCAAACCAGTTGTATCAAATGATACAGCAGAAGGAAAACAAAAAAATCGTCGTGTTGAAATTATAATACCAACAATTTAATAAGAATAAAAAAATGGGAATATTACAATATTCCCATTTTTTTATATGTTTATCTAGTTAATTTTCTAATAGCTTTTTGTAAAGTTCTTTATTTTTTTATAGCAAGAGAGCTCAATTTCATAAATTTTTTTCAAATTCTTCATCATTTATACTCAATTCATCTTTAATGAACTCTTCAAGTTTTTTTATTTCTTGTGGAAATAAAATAGGTTTTTGTAGATAGATTAATTTCTTCAACAGTTTTGTCACCATCGAAAGAAAGCTAAAAATTTTCTTCCAGTTATCAATAGGATCTAATCTTCTTAGTAACATCATAGTTTTATAGTCAAGTTCAGGGATTTCATTATAACCTTTTCTTTTTAGAAAACTTAAAGTTTCATCATCTGTTTTAGTAAAAAGTAATAATTCTCCAGCCTTTTTCATAGTCATAATTTTAGGCATTCTCTTGGCTCTATTATTTGTCTTTAAATATCTTGAAAGAGGAACTAATTTCACTTCTTGATAGAAAGCAATAGCAAATTCATTAAAAAACTAAGACCAGGCATAATTTCATTTTTCAATTAAATCAATCATATTATTAATTTTTTTCAAAATTTAGCATCTTAACCCTCCTATTACTAAATAGATAAATTATTCATTTGAATATTTATTTAAAACTTCTGCCACATACCATTTTTGTTTCATAATAAACTCTAAAAATTCTCTTACAGCAGCATCTCCTCCATTTTTTTAGTGGAAATAAAATCACAGATTTCTAAAACTTCTGCAACAGAATCTTTAGGACAAGCAGTTAGCCCAACTTTTTCATAACTCCAATATCATTTTAAATCATCTCCCATATAGGCTGTGTTCTCAAAAAGTTATGTCTAATTCATCCAGTAATTTTTCAAGTCTTGAGTTTTATTTTTGAACCTTGTATAACATATTTTATTCCTAACTCTTTTGCTCTTCTTTCAACAATGTTAGATTTTTCCTGTTAGTATAGCAACTTCTCCACCAAGTTTTAGCCAATTCACAAGAGCAAAACCATCTTTACATTAAAAAGCTTTTAAAAGAGTTATCTATCATCTACATAAATCTTTCCATCAGTTAAAGTTCCATCAACATCTAAAACTAAAAATTTTTATATCCTTCATAAAAACTTCCTTATTTTTAATAATTTTTTTATATTCTTCAAGAGATATTTTTATTCGTATCAGAAGAAAAGAGTTATTTTTTTAAGATTACTTGTTCCTGTAAAACTTATATTAGAACTTAAAGAATTGATATGAGTAATACATATAGCTAAAAGCATCAGCAGCATCATCAGGTTTAGGTATTTCAGAAAAGACCTAAAAATTTCTGTACCATAAGTTGAACTTGTTTTTCTCTGCCTTTCCATAGCCTGTAATACCAATTTTTTTACTTGTAGAGGAGTATAATTTGACATAGGGATATTATTTTGTTTACCTGCAAGTAAAATAACTCCTCTAGCTTGAGCAACAGAAATTACAGTTTTATTATTTTTTTAAAATAAAAATAAAGTCTTCTATTGCCATAAACTCTGGCTTATATTTTTTAAAAATCTTATCTAATTCATTGTATACAATTTCTAATCTTTCTTCATTACTTAAATCTTTTGAAGTTAATATTACCCCGTAGTCAACTATTGAATATTTATTTTTATTATAATCTATAATTCCATATCCAACTATTGCAGTTCCAGGGTCTATTCCCTATAACACGCATTATACATCCCTTACATATTCAACATTTTTGTATAGATGAAAGTGAAACAACCACATCTGATATATTATTTCTACCTCTCATACTCACAGTAAAAGTAACTAAAGCATCATCTTGATATTTATCTATTTCAGTTATTTTTATAGATCTTTGTCTAAATACTTCATAGGCTTCTATGAGTCCATTTGCAAAATCTTTCTGAATCAAAAAAACTTTACTTCAAATTTTAAAAAGTCTAGTCTTTTTAACCAATTTTGATTCAAGTTTTTTTAAGAGTTACCATAATAATTATCATAAATACAACTGCAACAGCAGCTATATTATAGAATCCCCAACCTATTCCTAAACCAACACAAGCAGTAGCCCATATTCCAGCAGCTGTAGTTAAACCTCCAACTGTTTCACCTTTTTCTTTCATTATACTTCCAGCACCCTAGGAAACCAACCCCACTTATTACTTGAGCTCAAGTCTTCCTAAGTCTGTCTTTATAACAGAAGCTACTGCAGAACCTTCAGTACTAGCTAAATCTAAGATATTTAATCTCAATTGGTCTTGTACCATAGATACTATAGCTGCTCCAAAACAAACTAAAATATGAGTTCTAAAACCAGCAGGACGGTTATTTTTCTCTTTTCATAACCAACAATACCTCCAAAAAAAGTATTGCTATATTAGTCTAAAACAAACAATCTCAACAGTTAATTCTCCTGTGAATTTAATTTTTAAAAAACTTGTCAAGTATATCAAATATGTGCATCATAAAAAAATTAAAATTCTCCTTTCTTTTACTTCCTTGTATCTTTTTCTCCCCAAGTAGCTTGTTTTTATCATAAGATAAGTTAAAAAGCTTTTTAGGTAATTTTGTAATTATTGCAATTAAAATTCTCATACTTAAAGGATATATTACCTTTTCTTTTTGTCATTTATAGCCTTTAACTATTATATCTGTAGATTTCTCTTCAGAAAGAACAGTAGGCTTATTTGTTATATCTTCTTTACTTAAAAGATTTTAACTTGTCTGTAGCTATATAGCCAGGAACTATAGTAGTTATATTTATGTTGTAATCTCTAAAAAATGCTCTGTATGTTTCACAAACTCCCATTATTGTTAGTTTTGTTCTTGCATAAACAGAGGCTTTAGGATAGTCAATAAGACCTGCAATGGATGAAACAATTGCAATATGCCCTTTATTATTTGTAAACATCATATCTCTTACTGCTTCAAAGTATTGATAACTCCTGTTAAGTTTATGTCTATCATGGCAAAGGCTTCGTCGTTTGTCAGTTTTGTAGTTCTGTTATTAGTATATATACCTGCAGAATTTATGATTAGATCTAAATTTCCTTGTGAAAAAAATCTTCAATAGCACTTTTTAAATCACTTTTTGTTTCTAACATCAACCTTATACAATTTTAATCCCTTATTAACTTCCTCAATCTTTTTTTAATTTTTCATCGTTTGTTCCACAAATAGCAACCTCATTGCCCAAGGACAAATATCTTTTAGCAAGAGAAAGACCTATACCGGAACTTCCACCTATAATAAAAAACTTTCATTAAAAACTCCCTTTCTTTTATTCTTTTTTTATTATTATACTATATTTTTGATATATAAAAGTAATAAAAATTAATTTTATCGAAATTAAATATTATTATCATATAATTTGTTATAAAAAAATATTTTTTTACTAATTTTTAAAAATTATGATATAATAAAAAGAGGTGGGATTATGATTAGTAAAGAAGATATAAAAACAACTTGAAATTATTTTTTTCCCTTTTTGGTTTGAACTAAATCAAAATGATAGAGCTAAAATAATTCTTTCAAGTCGGGTTTTTATCTTTAAAGAAAGAAGCTATCTTTTTAATTCACATGAATTAGATGGACTTCTGTTTCTAAAAATCAGGAAGATTAAGATTCTTTTATCATCTTTAGATGCAAGAGATTTACCTTTATACTATTTAAAAAGATAATGAAGTAGAATTTTTGAAGATTTTTAATAATAAAGCTAATTTCTCCAATTTTTAGATATAGCTTTTTGTTGTTGAAAGAAATAGTGAAGTTCTTTTTAATACCTTGTAGTATATTAAATCTTTTTAGAAAAATATAGTATAATGGAAAGATTTTTACATGATTTAACAAGAGAAAAATTATCAAAATCCTTATTATCTTTACAGAATATTTTATTAATACCACTTAAGGAAAGGTTATTAAATTTTTTTATACAGTCTGAAAAAATGAGATATCTTTAACTCATGAAGAGATTGCTAAAAAAATTAGGAAGTTCTAGAGAAGTTATCAGTAGAAATTTAAAAAAATTTTTAGAAAAAGAAAAATTTCTTAAAAATGAATAGGAAAAATAATTATAATAGGTCGAGGTGAAGTATTATGAAAAACCAATTATTGGAATTTCTGCAAGTATGATATTTGAAGAAAAAGATGAATTATTTTTTTGGGAGATAAATATTCCTGTGTTGCTCACTCTTATGTAGATGCTATTTATAAATCAGGTGGGATACCTGTTGTATTACCTATTTTTAAAAGATGTTTCTGCAATAAGAGAACAAGTTAAATTATTAGATGGTATAGTTTTATCAGGTGGACGTGATGTGATCCTCACTTCTATGGAGAAGAACCTCTAGAAAAATTAGAAGCTATTTTTCCCTGAAAGAGATGTACATGAAACTGCTTTAATAAAGGCAGCTACAGACTTAAAGAAACCTATTTTTGCAATATGTCGTGGTATGCAAATACTTAATGTTGTTTATGGAGGAACTTTATATCAAGATATTTCTTATGCTCCAGGAGACACATAAAAACATTATCAAATAGGAACACCTTATCAAAGCAACACATTCTATAAAAAATTGATAAGAGCTCAACTTTATTTAGAATGGCTGATAAATTAGAAGTTGAAAGAGTTAACTCTTTCCACCATCAAGCATTAAAAAATTAGCAGATGGACTTAAAGTTGTAGCTACTGCTCCTGATGGAATAATAGAAGCAGTTGAAGGAACTAATGAAGATGGAATGTTTATACTTGGAGTACAATTTCACCCAGAAATGATGTATGATAAAAAGTACTTTTGCTAGATCAATGTTTAAGAGATTTATTACTATCTGCTTAGAAAGCAGACCAACAGATGTAATTCTAAAAGATGGACTTCATCATGAAGAAGAGTATAAAACAAAAAGAAATAGCTGATAGAATAAAAGAGCTTGAAGAAGAAGAAAAAGGAATTTTTTTAAAGGGGATTTATAATCCCTTTTTTTCTTTACTATTAAATTAACCTAAAAATAATTCTTTTCAATTCTTTGATATTGTTTCTACTTACAGGAATAGCTGTGGGGTAATTTTTTTAATTTTTATTATCCAAGATGAGTTAAACCATTGTTCTATCTCTGTTATCTTATCTAAATTTATTATGAAAAGAACGATGACAACGATAAAAATTATTTCCTTTTAGCATTTCTTCCCATTTTGAAATTTTTAATTTTGCTTATATATTTTTTTCTGATTAGAGAAAAATTAAAGTTTCTTTTTCATCAGCTTCTATATAATCAACATCATTTAATGAAATGACATAAAGTCTTTCATCCATATTGATAGTGATTTTCTTTAGATTATTATTTTTTTAACTGTATTTACAGTCTCATTTTTTTATATTGACTAGAGATTTTAAAAGATTTCTTATTCTACTTTTCCGAATAAGGTTTTAAAAGGTAATCATAAGCTTTTTATTTCAAAAGCATCAACAGCATAATCTTTATAAGCAGTAATAAAAATAATTTTTGTATCAGGATACATTTTTGTAATTATTTTTTTCCTAAACTAATTCCATTCATATCAGGCATATTGATATCTAGAAAAATAGCATCAACAGCATTTTTTTCCAAAAATGTTAAAAGTATCTAAAGGATTATCAAATTCAGCAATAAGTTTAATTTCCTTTTCTTCATCTATAAAAATATTTTCAACTCTTCCCTTGCAGGTAGCTCATCTTCAACTATAATGCAACTAATCATATTTTACACCTCCAAGTATTTTTAAATTTTATCCTTGTTCCTTGTTCTAATTTTGTTATATTTAGACCTTCACCGTAAAAGAAGTTTCAATCTTTGATGAACATTCTTTAGACCTATATTTTTCTTCAATTTTTTTATCTAAATTATCTATTACAGCTTGTTCTATTCCAACTCCATCATCTTCAATTGCAACTTCTATATCTTTATCAATTTTTTTACAATAATTTTTACAAAGCCCTTATCTCTTTTCTTTAAAAATACCATGTTTTATACTATTTTCACAAGAGGTTGTATAATTAAACTAGGTATTTGAAAATTATATAGCTTTTCATCAACATCATAAATTATATTTAGTTTTTCACCAAATCTAGCTTTTTCTATTTTAATATAGGTATCAATTTGATTTAATTCTTTTATTAATTCACACTTTTTAAATTATTATCCAAATTATATCTTAAATAGTTTGATAAATCTATAGTAACTTCTCTAGCTTTTTCAGGATTAGTTCTGATAAGAGAAGTCATAGTATTTAGTACATTAAATAAAAAAATGTGGGATTTATTTGAGATTGTAAAGCCTTTAACTCAGAATACTTTAAGTAAAAGATATTAAATTTTTCTACCTTACTGATTTCCATTTGAGTTGAAATAAGATGAGATAGACCTATCATTAAATATCTATTTTTCTGTTATTTTTTTCTGCAGTATCAAAAGAATATCTTTTAAAGTTCCTGATACATCATTTTTTCTTTTTAAATGGGTAGAAATGATACAAGATTTTATATGAGGAGAAATATAGAAGAAAATCTTCTATAATTTCATCTTCATCATCTTTTAATAACAAAGCATAACTTCACCAGTTTTTAAAACTTCCCTAGTATTATTACTTCTAATATTACTTCTATTAATTACAGATTTATCTGTAGAAAAACCTGCAATAATTTCTTTTTGTATCTGTTATTACTGTGGCTCTTGCTCCTAAAGAATTAGCAATTATCTTACAAACTTCATTAAGATTTTCTGTATTTCTAAAGTAAGGAAGAGTCTTATTTGCTATTTCTAAAGGCAAGTTTTGCTTGGTTACCAGCTATAAGTTCACTTTTTGAATGATATCTTCAACAAGTAGAATAAGAATAGCTGCTCCAACAGAGTTCATAAACACCATAGGAATATAAAAGTTTTTAACTATACTTTTGAGCTAAAGCCTTATCTTTTTGTATTAATAAAATTAAAGCCATACTTAAATTTTCAACAACAAAGGCTAGAAGAAAAAGCAAAAAAACATTCTATCTTTATTTTTAGCAAAACGTGAAACATAAGCGGTTAGAAAATCCACCTATTATAGTTGCAATAGCACAAGGGATAGCAGTTTCTCTTCCAAGATTAACAATAGCTCTATGTATTCCAGCAACAAGACCTGTAAGTGCTGCAACATAGGACCTCCTAAAGTCCTCCAGCAACAACTCCCATATTTCTTGTGTTTAAAATTGCACCGTTAAAATTTAGTCCTATATAAGTTCCACTGATGGAAAGTAATGAGAAGAAAAAGATAGAGCTACTATATCTTTTTACTTTTTGCCTTTACTTTTTATAATTATATTTGCCTTATCTATTTTTAATAAAGAAAAAAAGGCAATTATTGCAGAACAACCAATATTACTTATTAAAGTGTGAAATAAATTGTATATTCATAAATTAACTCCAAATCTAAAAATTTAAAGAGAAAGGACTATGATAAAAATAAAATATTAATGTTTTTAAAATATATCAAATTAATTATAATAGTCCTTTCTTTTTTTATTATAGTATAACAAATTTTTAAATCTTAATAAATACTTGTGATTTACATTTCAAGCTTAAATAATAACATCTTATTCCAAATAGTATGAAAAATAAGCAAAAACAGTGTATAATAAAGAAAATTTTAATTAAGGGGCAGATATTATGTATAGTTTTATAGGATCGATAATAGCTTTTAGTGCTAGGTTATTTTATTTATGGAAAAATTTCGTTGACAGGAGTTTTTGGATCAGATGATTCAAAAGGCTACACCTGCAGAAAAGATTAGCAGATGGTGTTGACTATATGGAAATGGGTTGGGCAAGAGCATTTTCTTATTCAATTCCTTAATATAGCTGGAACTGGACCAATATTTGGAGCAGTTGCTGGAGCATTATAGGGACTAGCTGCATTTCTTTGGATAGTCTTTGGTTGTATCTTTGCAGGGTTCAGTTCATGATTATCTTTTTAGGTATGATGTCAGTTTGAGAAGAGATGGAGCATCTGTTTCTGAAATAGTTGGAGAAAACTTAGGAAATGGAGCAAAACAAATAATGAGAGTTTTCTCTGTTGTACTTTTTATTATTAGTTGGAGTTGTGTTTATAATGAGTCCTGCTCAAATATTAAAAAAGATATAACAGGAATAAAGCTATGAAATTTGGTTAGCAGTTATTATAATATATTATCTATGTGCAACTAGTTTTACCAGTTGACGCAAGTAATAGGAAAAATTTATCCTAGTATTTGGATTATCACTATTAGTAATGGCAGTTGGAATTGGTGGAGGATTAATAATACAAATGCAGATATTCCTGAAATAGCATTTTGTAAATATGAATCCAACAGGAAAATCAATATTCCCTTATCTATGTATAACAATAGCTGTGGAGCAATCAGTGGTTTCCATGCTACTCAATCTCCTATGATGGCTAGATGTTTAAGAACAGAAAAAGATGGAAGAAAAGTTTTCTATGGTGCAATGATATCAGAAGGAATTATAGCTCTTATTTGGGCTGCAGCTGCAATGTCATTCTTTGGTGGAATTCCACAACTTGCTGAAGCAGGAACAGCTGCAGTTGTAGTTAATAAAATATCAGTTGGAATCTTAAGGAAAAGTTGGAGGAGCATTAGCTTTACTTGGAGTTGTTGCTTGTCCTATAACTTCTGGAGATACTGCATTTAGAAGTGCAAGACTTACTATTGCTGACTCTTTAAAATATAAACAAGGGCCTATCGTAAATAGATTTGTTGTTGCAATTCCTTTATTCGTATTAGGTATTGCATTATGTTTCATCCCATTCAATGTTATCTGGAGATACTTTGGTTGGGCAAACCAAACTCTTGCTACAATAGCTCTATGGGCAGCTGTTAAATACTTAGCAAACAGAGGAAAAGAACTTTCTGGATTGCTTTAATACCAGCAATGTTCATGACAGTGGTTGTAACTTCTTATATCCTTGCAGCACCTGAAGGATTTGTAAGATTCTTTGGAGATAAAGATATAAAAGTTATTGAACACATTGCAATAGTTATTGGATGTGTTGTGTCTTTAGGATGTACAGCTGCATTCTTTATGTCAAACAAAAAGACAAATTTAATCACTGAATAACAGAACTCCCATTATTCTAGGAAAATACTCCCAGAGCAAAGCTGGGGTATTTTTATTTTAATAGTTGTAATTTATTTTTGTGATATAATTCATTTGTTACTATAATAAAGTAAGTATTATAAAGCTAAATTCATATAAAATTCATAAAAATATAGTAATATAATTATGAGAACTTAGCTTTTGATAAGGAGGAAAAATGAAAAACAGAAAAAAATAATAGCAAGTTGTATGCTAGCTTTATCTCTAGTAGGATGTACTGGTTTTGAAGCTGGTAATGGTGGATACTACTGCAGGAGGAGCAGGAGGAGCAGCTGTTGGTGCTCTAGCTGGACAAATAATAGGAAAAGATACAAAAGGAACTCTTATAGGAGCAGCTGTAGGATCACTACTTGGAATGGGTTGGGGAGCTTACAAAAGACAATCAAGCAAGAGAGTTAAGAGCTGCACTTAAAGGAACTCAAGCTGAAGTTAGAAATGATGGAAAATGCTTTTTAGTTGTTAACCTACCAGGAGGAGTAACTTTTGCAAGTGATAGTGCAAACATATCATCTGGTTTTCTATTCTGCATTAAATGGAGTAGCTCAAACTTTAGTAAGATATCCTGAAACAAGAATACAAGTAAATGGATACACTGATAGTACAGGTGGAGATGCTCATAACCAAGAATTATCTCAAAGAAGAGCAAACTCTGTAGCTCAATATTTAATATCACAAGGTGTTTCTTCTAACAGAATAGTTGCTAATGGATTCGGAAGCTCAAATCCTATAGCTTCTAATGCAACTCCAGAAGGAAGACAAGCAAACAGAAGAGTTGAGTGAGAATACTTCCAGCTCAATAATCCCAATAATAAATAATATGTAGTAAACAATTGAGCAATTATCTTCTCCCATTGATAATTGTCAAAAATAATAAATAATAATATAAGTTAAGTTATTTACTCCCATTGATAACTTAATTAAAAAGTGGCTAGAGCAATAATCCCGCTCTAGCCTTTATTATTATAGTATTTCAAATTTTTCTATAGCTCTTTTCTTAATCTTCTCTGAATTTTGGATGAGCTATTTCTATTAAAAAGCTTTTGCTCTTTCTCTTAAAGTTTTTACCCTTTTAAATGAGCAATACCATACTCTGTAATTATATAGTCAACATCATTTCTACTTGTAGTAACAGGGAACTCCTGCTTCAAAAGTAAAAACTATTCTTGAGATTTTTTTCATCAGCTGTTGTAGAAGGTAAAGCAATAATTGACTTACCTCCATTAGACATAGTTGCTCCTCTAACAAAATCAACTTGTCCTCCAGGTCCACTAAATTGTTTAGAGTTAATATATTCAGCATTAACTTGTCCCATTAAAGTCAACTTGTATTGCTGAGTTAATAGAAATCATATTATTATTTTGAGCTATGATCATAGGGTTATTTACATAGTCTACTGGATGTAACTCTATAGCAGGGATTGTTATTAGCATAATCATATAGCTTTTTGTACCAAGTAAGAATGTAGCTATAACTTTATTAGGATTAAAATTTTTCTTTTTATTAGTTATAACCCCTGCTTGAATTAAATCTACTATACCATCTGAAACCATTTCTGAATGTATTCCCTAAATCTTTTTATCTTTAAGAAAATTTAAAACAGCAAAAGGATAGCTCCCAATTCCTAATTGTAAAAGTATCACCATCATTTATTAGACTTTGCACAATTAGCACCTATTTTTTTCTTCTAATTCTCCTACCACTGGAGCTGGAATTTTCAGGAATAGGTGTATCTTCTAGAATTATATAGTCAATATCATCTATATGGATAAAAACAATTTCCTAAAGTTCTAGGAACAAATTTATTTATTTGAGCAACAACAATCTTTTTGCACTTTCAGTAGCAGATTTAGTGTAATCACATGAAAGTCCATAACTACAATAACCATGTTCATCAGGTGTTGAAACTTGAAGTAACATAGCATCCGGAGATAAATCTCCATCTTTTCCAAATATTTTAGCTGTTTCATAGAAGAAAATAGGAGTATAATCTCCATAAGAACTATTAGCAGCTTCTCTTGTTTTTTGAACCTATAAATAGAGCATTATGATGAAAAATATTCTGAATTTTCCTCTTTAGCATATTCACATTTACCAATTGATAATAAGTGATCAATTTCTAATTTTTTTAAATAGCTTTTTATTTCTAATTAATGCTTCTGTTAAAACAGATGATTCTGAACATATATGTCCAAAAGCTAATTCTTTTCATGGATTTTATTTTTGGATAGCCTCATCAGGACTACAAATTTTTGCCTTATATTTTTCTTGCCATTTTTCCATTTGCTACCTCTTTTCAAAGTACAACTTATAAAAATTTTTTTAATTCTAAAAATTATATAGCTTTATCCAGAATAAGTCAATAAATATTATTGTTTTTCAATAGATTTATCATTATACAATTGAAAAATATTTTCTTGATTATAGAAAATAAATATGTTAAAATTAGAATTATAGAATATTTTAGAAAAGGAAAAATGATATGAAAAACGAATATTTTTAAAGAAAATTGAAAAAAATTTATAAGGAAATAAAAGTTGATATAAAAAGATTAGAAGAATTTAAAAATACTTGGGAAAAAGGTTCTAATAAAGATATACATTTAGAACTATCTTTTTGTATATTAACACCTCAATCTAAAAGCATTGAATGCTTGGCAAGCTATAACAAACCTTAAGAAAGATGATTTAATTTTTAAAAGGAAGTGCAGAAGAACTTGTAGAATATTTAAATATGGTGAGATTTAAAAATAATAAGACTAAGTATCTTGTGGAGTTAAGAGAACAAATGACAAAAAGGTAAGATAATAACTAAAGATTTCTTTAATTCACTTCCAACTGTCTATGAAAAAAAGAGATTGGATAGTAAAAAAATATTAAAGAATGTCATATAAAGAGGCAGGACATTTTTAAAAATGTAGGTTTTGGATGCAGATGTTTGCTATACTTGATAGACATATACTAAAAAAATTTAGTTAAATTAGAGGTTATAGATGAGTTACCAAAAGACTTTAAGTCCTAAACTATATTTAGAAATAGAAGAAAAAAATGAGAAAAATACTGTGAATTTGTAAAGATTCCTATGGATGAGATGGATCTATTACTTTGGTACAAAGAAGCAGGAGTGATATTTAAATGACATTTGGTGAAGAAATTGAAAATGAAATAAAAAGAATTTACAAATAAAACAGAAAAATATCTATTATTTTTCCAGATAGTAATTATGGAGTAGAATACTTTAAATAATAACTTTAGGTTTTTAGGAACAAAAAATAGATTTGTCAAAAGAAAAAAGAATTATGTAAGTTATGATTTTAAGAAAAATAATTTTTAGATATGATGACATTTTTGAATTTTAAAGATATAAAAAGAAAAATGTTGGAAAGCAATGAAATTCATTATGTTGGAGATGGAATAACAAACAGTGAATTAGTATTTTTCTGGAAAAGAATTTTTAAAGTTTTAGAATTTCTTTTTGTAAATATACCAGAACATCATTATTTTTGATATGGAGAAAAAAATGGTGCTTATTTATAGCAACAGAAGGCTGGATAGACTTATGGAGAAAAATCTATAGAAAGAATAATCTATAAAATGGAGATATAAATATGGAAAAATATGGCACTCAATGTAGTATTACCAATTTTTTAACCATGGCATTGGGTTTTTACTTAAAAAGATTAAAAATGGTAGATGAGACAGTTTAAATACTATGAATAAATTAGTATTTAGAGTGTTTATGAGTACCTTACTATTTTTAAATGTCTATAATATTGGAGATTTATCTAAACTTTCCATTGACAATTTAAAAATTACTAGGCTGTGCTTTTATAATCATTTTTGTTATAGTCTTTTTAGCCTGGTTAATCTATATGCCAAAAGTAAAGAGAATAAAATTATCTGTTTTAATTCAAGGGAGTATAGAGGAAACTTTGTTTTATTTGGTTTAGCTATTGTAGATAGTATCTATGGAAAGGAAGGTTTAGTAACTGTTTCACTTTTTAACAATTGTTGTTATTCCAACTTTCAATGTCTTAGCAGTTATAATATTAGAGTATTATTCAGGTAGAGAGATAAGTAAATTAAAAGCTAGTAAAACAAGTATTTAAAAATCCTTTAATAATTGCAACTTTATTAGGAATAGTATTTCATTCTTTTTAAGAATAAATATTCCTAAAACCAATATATAAAACATTATCAGATATTTCTAAAATTTCAACTCCTCTTGCCTTTTATAGTCTTAGGAGCTGAGTTACAGTTTGGAAATATGTTAAAAGAATATAAAATATCTAATCTCAGTAAATCTATTAAGGCTTATAGTAAATCCATTAATCACTATAGGAATTGGTAAATTAATAGGTTTTCAAGGAATAGAATTAGTTGCATTGCTCTCAATGAGTGCCTGTCCCTACAGCTGTAGCATCTACACTATGGCAAAAAGAAATGAAAGGCTGATGGAGATTTAGCAGGTGAGATTGTTGCAACAACAAGTATGTTTTCAATACTTACTATTTTCTGTTGGGTATTGATGTTAAAAAATATGGCATGGATATAAATAATAACAACTCTTTTTAGGAGGATTATAGTGGAAGAAATGAATATAAAGAAAAAGAGTTATGATGTATTTCATAGAAGCAACTCAAGAATTAATATTAGATGAAGGTTTAGAAAAGTTGTCCATTAAAAAGATAGCAGAAAAAAAGCTGGATATAATAGTGCTACAATCTATAATTATTTTTGAAAATTTAGAAGTCTTAATATTGTATGCATCTATAAATTATTTAAAAGACTATTTAAATGATTTAAAAATGAAAATAACAGACAGATATGAAAGCAATAGAAGTCTATGAAACAGTTTATAAGATTTTTACAAAACATTCTTTTGAACGACCTGAAATATTTCCACACTCTATTTTTTTGGAAAAATATAGCTATAAGCTTGAAAATATTATAAAAATACTATGAAATCTTTCCTGATGAAATTGAAGGACATATAGACTTAACAAAGGCTATGTTGATTCAAGGAAACATATATGATAGAGATTTGCCTATTATAAATAAAATGGTTAAAAGAAGGAAGTATAAAAGAAGAGGAAGCAAAGTTTATAATGGAAACTATAATAAGAGTTCATCAAAGTTATTTAAGTGATTTACTACATAAAAATGATGACTCATTAATAGAAAAAAATATACAGAAGGTTTCTTTAAAATTTTTAAATTTTTATTAAAAAGGAGGATACATGGCAACAATAATTAGATTAGAAAAAAGATGGGTACATGAAAGATGCTTTTGTTGGCTATAGTTATACAACTGCTTTCTTTAATGCTTTTTGTACCAGCAGCAAGACAAGATTTAAAAAGTTTCTTATTTATGGGAGGAATTTATCTTTTTAATTCTTTTATATCAAATTTTTTATAAAATATATGTGCAAAGAAATTTTGATGCAATATAAATATGAGTTTTAATTTCATTTATAGCATTAATGATATCTTGGGTTATAGGATTTTTCTACAATAAATACTATACTCAAAAAAATGTTAGCGGAAGGTTGGAAACCATTAAAAGATGATGAGTATTCTAATGTTTTGTTAAAAATACAATTATTTTGAATACACAGATAATGATTTAATAAGTGATGAGAGAACTAAAGAAATTTTTAGATGAAGTTAAAAACAGAGAAAAAGAAAGCGTTAATGTTTGTAGTAGCTGCTATTATTCAAATACTTCTTTATTGGTTTATAAAAAAATTAATTGAAAGGATTGCCTATGTCAGTAAGAATAAACTTAGAAAAAGATGGAAAAAGAAAAGTGGATTTATGGGTTTTAGTTGGACATTATTATTTTGGGGTTTTTGGGTTCCATTATTTAGAGGAAGAAAAAGATTTTTGGATTATTCTTTTTATTTTTCTTGTAAAAATAGGTATTATTGTTCTAACAGTTAAAGCAGTGTTTAGAGCTCAAAGAAAGTGCGTGTAATGTTTGGTTTTTATAAACCTTCATATATTTTATTAATACCAACATTAATTTTTGTAATTATTGAAGTGATTGAGGTTTGGTTAACATATTACTATAATAGACACTGTACTAATAGTCTACTAGCAAATGGATATTATCCAGAAGAAAATGACGAATATTCAATAGCTCTTTTGAAAGAATTTACTTATATTCCATATACAAAAGAAGAGTTGGAAGATAAATCTATAAGAGAGAAATATAAGAAATTTTCAGATTTTTGCAAGAAAAGAAGAAAGAGATAAGTTCAAAACATTCTTTTGCAATTTGCCTTATAATTTGTGTAATAATATTAATATTTTGGGGTGTACAATATTTAAAGATTTTATAATTTTTAAAAATATAAAGGGGCTATATGCCCTTATCTTATTATATTAGCATAGATATGAAGTGAAAAATTGTTTTCATATCTAAAGAGTAGAGTTTTTCCTGCATCTCTAATATCTATCCATCTTGTGTATGGATTTTTCAGTTTCATCTAAGTCAAGTTCTAAAGGAACAATATCATCAGATTTTAATTTTATGATATAAATAAAAATCTTTTCAGTTGTATAACCTGGAGAAACTAAAAATCCAGTGTTACTATCATAGATAATGTCATAATCTTCTCTCTATAACCTGTTTTCTTCTCTAACTTCTCTTTCAAAGAGCATGAATAGGCTCTTCACCCTCATCAATAAGTCCAGCAGGAACTTCATATATATAGTTATGAACCCCAGGTCTATACTGATTTACAAATAAAACCTTATCTCCAGCATGATTTACTATTAAAGCAGCAATTGCATTCTGTTTTTCTAAATATTCTAAATTATTATTGTTTAATGGATCGCTATCAACTCCAACTTTTTAAAAATTTTAAATTAGGAATATCTAATAATTTCATTTATCTTTCACCCTTCTTCTTCCTTCATTTTTATTTTTATATTTTTTTGTACAGCTTTTAAGAAATTCATATGTTTCTTTTTGAATATTCATTTTCTTTGATTGTTATTATCAGTTATCATATTGAATATAGGAAGTAAAAATCCTGCAACAATACCTGCTGAGAAACCATTATTGTAAAGATTAAGTCCACCATAGAACCAAACCAACATTTTTGTACAACTGCTAAGTGTAACCAACCAGCAATTATACCTGCAGAGATCCAAATACACCTGATATAGGAGCAAGAGCTGTTCCAAATAGTCCCCTGAGATAGCCACCGTAAACATACTTCCTTTGCTTCCAAAACTTGCAAGTACTCCTATAAATATAGGTATGGTATTAAAAGATAGTTTTTCCATTTGCTGAAAATCCAACAACAGTGAAATAGTCCTGCTAGTATAGGTCCATTAAAAAGTTTGTCCTGTAAAAGTCACAAAAGCAACACTGATAAGTCCCATCATACCCATATTAATATAAGTTAGACCATAGCCATATTTTTGAGTGAAAATCAGATTTATATCCATCATCTCTCATTAGTTTAAAAATATCCTGAGAAAAGAATTATTATTTATATAGAAACCTACAATTATAAAGGCAACAAACACAGAAGAACATATAATTTTTCAATGCCATATCATACTCAGAAGATACAAGAAATTGTGGGTTAATTTCAAAATGATATAACTTTAAAACAGCCATTATAACTGAACCCAATATTCCAGCTGTAAAACCTAAGTTATATAAATCATAACCTTCATGGAAAATCATAAAGGCTCTTTTGCTAAAGGGTACAACAATAAATCCAATTAAAACACCAATCAAAATTGCATTAATATAAGATGTTTCATAAGCAACTTCACCCATAGAAAAAGCTACACTACTAATAAAAGGAGCTAGAGCACTTGAAAATGCAATAGAGATAAGATGTTCTGAGAAATCAGTTGAAGTGTATACACTGTAGAGAATACCACCTAGATAAAAAGGTAATATATTTAAAATATTTTTCCAAAAAATGAAAAACCAAAAACTGTAAAGAACATTGCTATAACTACTCCAGTTATTTTTATCTTAAATAATCTCACTAGAAAATAGTTAAAAAGATAAAATTAAGAGTGCATTTAAAAGGCTGCTCCTATACCACCAACTTTAATGAAATCAGTTACTAAAATAGCTGGAGAAGTAATAATTCTAAATAAACCTAAGAATATATTTTCACTTTCATTAATTATATATGTTAAAAACAAACTAAAATTATCATGAAAAGAGTAAGTGCTAAAAATTTCAATTTGTCTAATTCTCTGTTTTATATTATCCATCATTCACCCCTTCTAAATTATTTTCAAAAATCATTTATATAAATTATATAATATTTTACTATTTACTGCAATAATAATTTTTATAAAAAAGAATTAATTTATCAGATGAATTGGTACTTATAATGAATAAAAAGAAGGACTGTTGCAAAAATTAAAATTTCAAACCTAAAGTAAAAATAAGTGAGTTACAAATGGAATTTCTTAGATAAAAATCAAATAGAATGAGCTCGAGCAAATTCAGGAGTGTTTGAGTGTAAAGAGTTTCCTGATTTGCAGCTGAATTCTTGATTTTATCGTTAAAAATTTACTCAGTAACGAGTATTTTTACTTTTTATGAATTTACAACAGCCTCTTCTTAAAAATTTTAATTATAATGCAGCGTTAACTATTCCCCATTATTCTTTCTTTTTCTTTTTCAGCAGTAGCTTTTATATCGTAGATTTCTTTTGTTATTTTTTTCTACATATTCAGCATCTTTTATTGAAGATAGGTTAACTTTAACATTTAAGATTCCACCTTCAAGTCCTACCATTAATAACATAGTTCCTACACCAATATCAGTTATTGCATTTTGGTTTCCATTTGCTAAGATTTCTCCTAGTAAAGAGATTGCTTTTTCCTGATAAAAACAACTATATCATAAGGAGTTTGAATAGCATATTTTAAAAGATTTTTGAATTTCAGCACTTCTTTGCAGCTTTTTCTTCATCAGTTTCTTTTAGGTAATTTGTATGCAGCCATAACTGTGTTATATGCTTCAGAGTCTCTGTCGATTAAATCGTTTTAATTCGTTTTTAATTTTTAATAATTCATCAAAGTTTGCAACGAATTTAGCTTTAACATCATCAGCTAGAGCTTCATAGTTTTTTTCTTTCCAAAGCTTAAATGAGCAACCATTCTTGCTAAACTTGCTCCTAAAGATGATGCAAGAGCAGAAACTGATCCTCCACCAGGTGCAGGTGAGTTTGAGTCAACAACATCCAAAAATTTTCAATACATCTAATTCTACTAATTTCATTTTATTCCTCCTAAAAATTTTAAATTACTCACTAATTAAATCTCTAACTTCCATAAGAGCAAAACCTAAAAAGATTTTCTCCATTCCAAGTTAAAGGATTTTTCAATATTTTCTTGATCAGCTGAAAGTCCAATCCCCAAATTTTATCATAAGGACTAGCTTCAACTAAAACTCTAGTACCTGTATTTAAAAGAAAAGTTTTTAATTTTTTTCATTTTGTGAAAATTTAGCAAGATTTCCTTTTAAATACTATTTGATATTTATTTTCATTCCATTTTGAATCAGAGAAATTTTTAATTTTTTTCTTCCTAATTCTTTATATTCTTTTTGGATGTTTTGAATTCATAATCTTTATGGAAAAATTTCATTATCACCAAATAATAATGCTTTTTGAGCCATCATATATTGTTCAGCAGTATGATATGTGATTTCATCTACAACAAATTTACAATTATACCACTGACTGAAACAAGCTTTTTGTTATCTCATCTCCATTTTTGAGTATGTCCCTCAAAAAGAATAAAAATTTTAATTTTTTTCTTTGAATTAAAATCTTTTTATTAAATTTTCTAAAGTTATATTTCATAATATCCTCTATTTCTTATCTTTTTGAAAAACTAATTTTCCGTTTTTATAAACACTGTCAGTATGATTTATTCCAAAGTGATATAAGAAGTAAGCCATACTTGGAGCATCAAAAACAGTTATATCAGCTTTTTTACCACCTTCAATAGAACCTATTGTATCTTGTTTATCCACAGCTTTTGCAGCATTTATAGTGACTGCTTTGAAAACTTCTTTAGGAGTCATTTTTAAATGAGCTGCTCCAATTTGCATAACAAATTGTAAGTTTTCAGATGGGCAAGAACCAGGGTTATAGTCAGTAGATAAAGCTATTTGTATTCCAGCTTCTATCATTTTTCTTGCTGGAGCATAGTGTTCCATTAAGTTAAATGAAGTTGCAGGAAGTAAATCAGCTATTACATTACTATTAGCAAGAGCATTTATTCCTGAGTCAGTTATTTTTCATTAAGTGTTCAGCAGAAGTTGCTCCTAATTCAGCAGCAAGTTCAACTCCACCAAGTGAAACGATTTCATCAGCATGTATCTTTTAATTTATATCCCTAATTCTTTTGCAGCTGTTAGGATTCTTCTACTTTTCATCAACAGAGAAAAACTTTATCTTCACAGAAGATATCACAGAATTCTGCTAAAGTTTCTTTCTTTAACAATAGGTAACATTCTTATAACTTCTTGAACATATCCTTCTTTGTTATCTTTGTATTCAGGTGGTGTAGCATGAGCTGCCATAAATGTAGAAACTAAAGTAACAGGTTGTAAGTAACCCTAAAAATTTTAGTAACTTCTAATTGCTTTTAACTCATCTTCTAAATTTAAACCATATCCACTTTTAGCTTCAACAGTTGTAACACCAAGTTCTAACATATGTCTTAAACTTTTTAAAAGTTTTTTTCTATAAGTTCTTGTTCACTTGCATTTTCTTGTAGATTTTAAACTACTTAAAATTCCTCCACCTTTTTCTAATATTTCAAGATAAGGTACTCCAGCAATTTTCATAGCGAATTCATTTTCTCTTGAACCTCCATGAACTAAGTGAGTGTGAGAATCTATAAGTCCAGGTGTAACTAATTTACCACTTAAATCTACCATTTCTGTTGCAGGAGAAAGATATTCTTTTGGAACTTCTCCACTACCAACAGCAACTATTTGTATCTTTTTTTCTATTACTATATATCCATTATTTTCTATTACTTCAATATTGTCCATTTTTTTACTGTTATCAAGTTCTCTTGATGTAACTAATTGTCCAATATTATATAAAACTAAATCAGCTTGCATAATCCCTCCCTTTATAGTTTATTAAGATAAAGGCTGTTGCAAATTATTTTCTGTAACAGCCTTTTTTTGTTTTTATCTACTTATTAGATGTTAGCTTCTAAAAACTTTTTAACATCGAAAATCAGTTAAACCTAAGTATTTAACCATTAATTCAACAACTTTTTCCATAGACATAGCATCTACATCATCTTTTTATTCCATCACATGCTAAGTAGTATTTTAAAGAGTCAGTTAATGATGCGAATGGAGTTGCTCCTATGATTTCACAACCAGTAACTTTTACTCCCCATCTCTTAGCTTCCATTTTTACAGTTTCCATAATTCTGTAAATAGGGTTTTTAGTATAGTCTTTGATGTTCATTGTTACTTGAACAAAATCCTTTATCTAAAATTTCAGCTGGTCCAGCTTGAATGAATCTAAATCCTCCACTTGAGAATCTGATAGCTTTAGCTATTTCTTTTGGTATATCCATATCTGTTGTAGCTAAGTTGATGTTGAAAGCTATTAAAGGCATTCTACAACCAATAGCTGTAACTCCTGCAGTAGGGTGAGGAGCTCTTTTCTCCGAAAATCTGGAGCCCATTCAGGTTGTTTTAATTTTTTTCTGCCATTCCTTCATATTCACCTTTTCTGATATCAGGTAGAGACACTCTGTTTGGAGCAGTTGCTGTACTTTCATATAAGAAAACAGGTAATTGAATTGTTCCCAAACTGCTTTTAGCCACTTCTCTTGAAATTTCATTACATTCTTCAGTAGTCATTTCTTGAATTGGTAAGAAAGGTACAACGTCTGTTGCTCCCATTCTTTTTGTGTTCACCTTATGAACATTCATATCTATTTCCTTAGTTGCAATTCCTATTGATTCAATAACAGCTTTTTAACTTCTTCAGGATCTCCTAATACTGTAACTAACTGTTCTGTTGTAATTTGCATCTGGTTCAACACCTAGAAGTTTAACTTTTAGGATTATTTTTATATGGTGCTACGATTCTTTCAATCTTTTAGCTAAATCCTTACCTTCACTATAATTTGGAATACATTCTACTATTTTTGCCATTTTTTTCCTCCTTAGAAATTTATATAATTTTTTTAATTTTTTTAAAAGTCATTTTAAAAATAACCTTTACTTATTATAATGATATAACAAACTTTAAATAAAATCAAGTAGATATTTAAAAATTTTCTAATAAAAAAATTTTTAAAATAAAAATATAATTTATTATTGACTATGATCTACAAGTATTTTTTTATTATCATACTTTATTGACTTCAAAAACAGAATTTAAAAAGTAAATTTGTATAGGGATGTTTTGCTTTAGTTTTTAAATCAATAGAATTTAATTCTTCTACTATTTCTCCCATATACATGACAACGATTTTTCTGGCTAATATTCTGAACGACAGCTAAATCATGTCCAATAAAAAAAGATATGATAAAGCTAAATCTTTTTGTAATTTTTTTAAAAAGCTCTAGAATTTGTTTTTGAACTGAAAACATCTAATGCACTAGTAATTTCATCACAAACTATTAATTTAGGGTTTAATTATTATTGCTCTAGCTATTGTAATTCTTTGAAGTTGTCCCTCCTGAAAAATTCATGTGGATATTTTTCAAGAGCAGTTTCATCTAAACCAACATCTACTAAAAGATTTAGTTATGAGAGGAATACTCTTTTTTTAGATAATTTAAAAATAGTTTCTAAGAGGCTCCCACATATAGTCAATAATTTTCATACGAGGATTAAAAAGATGAAAGAGGACTTTGAAAAATCATTTGAATATCCTTTGTTTTAGAAATACCATCTATTTCTTTTGTCATCAAAAGATAATTTTACCTGATGTTTTTCTTTTCTATTCCAACTATTATTCTAGCTAAAGTAGATTTTCCACAACCAGACTCTCCAACAATTCCTATACATTCACCTTTTTTTAATCTAATATTTATATTTTTTTAAGAGCTTTTAATTCTTTATTTTTATCAACTGTAAATGATTTTTGAAATGTTTTCTATAATTAATAAATCTTCACTCATAAGCTCTCCTTAGTTTCTCTATTTTAAATTTATAACAGCATTTAACAATGATTTTGTATACTCTTTTTGAGGATTATTAATAATCTGTTCTTTATCTCCAAATTCTATAAGTTCTCCATCTTTTCATAACAGCAATTTTTATCAGATATATATGAAGCTACTCCCATATTGTGAGTAACTAAAATAATAGCTGTATTAAAATTTTCTCTTATTTTTCATTCTTGAATAACCTGTGCTTGAACAGTAACATCAAGAGCACTAGTTGGTTCATCAGCCAATAATAATCTTGGGACTTTGAGCCATTGACATAGCAATTGCAACCCTTTGTTTCATTCCCACCCTGAAAGCTCAAAAGGATAGGATTTTAAAATTCTATCTACATCAGTTAAGCTAAGCTTTTAATAAATATTCTTTTGCTAGGTCAATAGCTTCCTTTTAGATATATTATTATGTTCTAAAATATACTCAATAAACTGTTTTTCAATAGTTTTTATTGGATCCATAGTTGAATTAGGGATCTTGAAATATCATTCCTATATCTTTTCCTCTAAGTTTATTGAGTTCTTTTTATTTAAAAGTAAGAATATCTTTCTAAAAAAGATATTCCCACTTTCTATTTTTCCACCTGTTGGAAGCAGTTTGAGTATTGCTCTTATCAGAGTACTCTTTTCCACTTCCACTTTCACCAACTATTGAAAATAATTTGATTATCTTCCAATGTTAGACTAACATTTTTACAGCTTTTATAGAGTTTTTATAATTGATATTCAAATTTTTAATTTCTAATAGAGGTTTCATAAAATCACTTTCCTATTTTGTTATTTTTGTATCTGCTGTCAAGAAATAATAATCTATTGGGAAATTATGCATATTTTTCCACTTTATTATTTGAAACATTTACATTAGCTTGACTCACTATATGTTCCATAGCTTCATCTATTATTAGTTTGACTAGCTTCTTTTGTTATTTTTTTGACGTTCTTTTTACATCAAATGTAGTAGCAAGTTTATTAATTAAGTTATCTAATTCTTTGTTACTATATTTACCATAGTTTCCACTTCCATCAGTCTTGAAAGCATTATCTAGGAACCATTGAGAATCTCCAGTTGAAACTGTTTGCCAGTTTTGGAATAAAAGATCAAATTCTAAATTCTTTTTAATATCTTCAAGATTTTCAGCAATTTTAATATTAGCTTTTATTCCAGCTGTTTTTAGTTGAGATTCTAAAAGTTCAGCTACAGTTGAGTTTGCTCTAGTATTTCCACCAGCAGTTCCATAGATATTTAGTTCAAGATTTTTTTCCATCTTTATCAACATAACCATCATTATCTGTATCTTTATATCCAGCTTCTGCTAAAAAGAGTTTTAGCTTTTTTCTAAATCAAAAGTTTGTTTATTAAGTTCATCATAACCATAAGGTGCACTAGCTGGGAAAGGTGCTCTTGCTGCTACTGCTCCTCCACCAACAACTTTTTGCAATAGTGTCATAATCTACTGCTGAGTTAACAGCTAAACGAAGATTTTTATCACTTTAGAACAGATTTTTACTGTATTCATTGTCAAAAAATTCAATACGAGTTCCAGTTGTAGTCTTAACAATATAGTCTTTATTATCAGTAAATAGAGCTATATCTCCAGCTCTTATACCTTGAGCCATATCAACATCACCTGATTGTAATGCAAGAGCTCTTGTATTATCATCTTCTATATTAAATACAGTTATACTGTCAAGTGCAGGTTTTCTCCCCAATAGTTTTCATAAGCGACAACTTCAAATGAAGTAGCAGGTTTAAATGAAGTTACCATATATGGACCTGTACAAACTGGTGTTTCTTTAAATTTAGAAGTATCAACACTAGTGTCAACAATTATAAAACATAGGATCAGATATGTTTGCTAAAAATGCACCATAAGGTTCTTTTGTTTTTATAACAACATATTCTCCATCAACATCTATACTAGCTAATTTTAAAGCACTTTCTCCTCTTTCATTCATTTTTACTGTTCTTTCTATAGAAGCTTTTAACTGCTTCTGGAGTTAAAGGATTTCCGTTTTGGAAAGTTACTCCTTGACGAATATGGAATTTCCAAGTTGTTTCATCAACATTTTCCCAAGAATCAGCTAATTGACCAACTAATTGTAAAGTTTTTCATCAACAGTCACTAAAGTTTCACCCGACAGCAGCTCTTGTTAATGTCCAACCATCCCAGTCTAATGCTGGATCCAATGTTTCTCCAAACCAATAAAGAGCAATATTCATATGTCCATCCAGTAGCTTGAGCCTCTGTTGACACTGCTTCTTTTTCCTTTTTTTAGTCCCACAAGCTTGTTAAAGATTCCAACTGAAATAAGAGCCAAAAAGATTCCTAATAATACTTTTTCTTCACATTACCTCCTGTACATAAATAAAAAATATAAAAATTACTTTTTAGGGATCAAGTATATCTCTTAAACTGTCCCCAAAGTAAATTAAAAACAACCACACAAATAAATATAGCTAAACCTGGAAAAAATAATATCCAGGGTGCTGTTTGAATAAATTTTTACCTTCACTTAACATAAGTCCCCATTCTGCTGTTGGAGGTTGAACTCCAATTCCTAAAAGAGATAGACTTGACAATGTCAAAAGATTATTTGCAATATCTTGTGTTGTCAAAACAATTAAATAAGGTAATACATTGGGTGCTAAATACTTATACATAATTCTAATATTACTAGCACCACTTAATTTAGCTTGATTTATAAAATCATTATTTTTAAAGATATCACCATAGCACGAGTAACTCTTGCATAGTTAGTCCAACTAATCAAAGGTCATAGCTAAAATTAAATTCTTTAAGCCTCCACCAAAGATAGTTACAACTGCTATTACAAAAACTATATACGGAAAAAGCCATGATCATATCAACTATTCTCATTATGAATATATCAACTATTCCACCTAAGTAACCAGATATCAATCCTATTACAATTCCCTATAAAAAGCAACAAGCAAAGTTACTAATAGAGCAATGAGTAAAGAATATCTACCACCATAGAGTATTCTTGAAAAAATATCTCTACCAACATAATCTGTTCCCATAAGATTAAGTAGAGTTTGGGTGCCTGAGATATAGCTTCATAATTTTGATAATCAGGATTAAAAGGAGCTAAATAGTTTGCAAAAACTGTTATAAAAATTATAATGACAGCTAATGTTAAAATTATAGAAAACTTATAATTAAATTTTTATTTATCATAAACTATCATCTCCTATTTTAATTTTAGGATTAAGATATTTATAAAGAATATCAACAAGAAGATTTATAACAACATAAATTATAGCTGTCCATATTACATAACCTTGCATTAAAAATAATCTCTATTTGTTATAGCATCTGCTGCCATTTTTTTCCAAGTCCACGATATTCAAAAAAATTGTTTCAATAATTGTTGTTCCACCCTAATATAGAACCAATAGACATTCCAAACATAGTAATTATTGTTAATAAAGAGTTTGGTAATATATGGAATAACATTATTTTTGAAGATGAAATTCTTTTGATTCTAAAGCAACAACATAATCTTTGTTTATTTCTTCCAATATACAAGCTCTTATTCTTCTTATATATACAGCAACCAGCCATACAGAAAGTGTTACTGATGGAAGAATAAGACTTTTTATTCCCTTACTTCCAACTATAGGGTAAAAGTTTAAATTTTACTGAAAAATATACATCAACATCAAACCTAACCAAAAACTAGGAAATGGAAATCCCAGTGAATGAAAAATCTAATTATATAATCTATCCATTTATTTTTATATTTAGCTGAAATTATTCCCAAAGGAAAAGCTAAAAATAGTTATAAGAATAGATGTTCCTGTTAAGGCTAATGTCTTAGGAAGTCTTTTTGCTATTTTCATCTTTTACAGGTACATTGTATTTAGTAGATATACCAAAATCACCAGATAAAACATTTTTAGACCACCTAGTATATTGTTTTATAAAACTGTCATTTAAACCCATTTCTTCTTTTTCTTCTATGTATTTTTGAATCTCCAACGGTAGCCATTGAACTGTATTTCATTGAAATTGGATCAGAAGGAGCTAAATATAACATTAAAAAGTTAGGAAAGTTACTCCAAATAATATAGGTATTAAATATAGAAGTCTTTTTATTGTATATCGTATCAAAGTAATAACCACCTTTTTATTTTTATTAGCTTAATATAGTAATATTAACATAGATTAAGTATTTTTCAATTAGATTTTAAATACCTTAGTAATAGAAATAGAGCTTTTTAGAAAAATAAAAAATATTTGATATAATAAACAAATAGATGTATTATAAAAAAGTAAATTAAATTAGAAAGAGATGAACAAATGAAAAAGAATTTTTTATTTTATTTTTTTATTTTTTTAGTTTTAATATTTTTCTCACATCCACATGTTTTTTTGAAACTGCTTTTAACTCTTAAGACAGATAATAAGAAAATGGAAGGTGTGAAATACAATTAATTTTAGATGAGTTGAATACAAAGCTTAATAGAAAAGTTTTGAAACCTGATAAGGATATGAATGTAGAAAAAGGGAAATATTGTTTTTCCTAAAAGCATTTATATAAACATAAGGATTAAATATAACAATAAAACTTATAAGGAAAATGATATAATTTTTGAACAGGCAAAATTAGAAGATGATAGTTTAGAGATTTATTTTTGTTCCTATTGATGAAAAAGATAGATAAGAATTCTAAATTAACTATAGCTTTATACGATACAAAATACTATTATAATTATGACTATGATCTATCTTCTTTGAGAATGGATAAGAGTAATAAGAATGATTTAAAAGGCAAAAGTGAAATTTTTACAAATGATAAGATTAAATTTTACTTTAATTTAGTAAGTCCAGATGAATATGAGGTGACATTTGAATGAAAGATATAATGGGAATAATACTTAAAAGTGGTTGGGATATTTTTACTAGCTTTTTGGAACTCTTCTTATATTTAAATTAATTTTAATGCTAAAAATAAAGGAAGTGCTCTAAATGAAAGAGTTTATTAAAAATATAATGTTTGCACTTTCTGCATTTATTTGTTATATCATTTTTATTTATATGCTATGTATGTGACAATTGGAATGATGTAAAATTTTTAGTTAGAGGTATATTTTAGATGAAAAAGATTATTAAATATTTAGTCGGAATAATTGCATTGCATTAGTTTACTTTATTAATTTCAAATTTTAATTTGATTATGTATAAAATAGCAATATATCAACAAGTAATAGTTGAAAAAAATAAGTGAGTTAATAGAAAAAAGAAATAATAAAGTTGTATACACATACTATTTTTACTTTCTTATATGGAGTAGTCCATTCTTTAGATCCAGGTCATGGGAAGACTTTAGTTTTTAACATATTCAGTAAAAAGAAAAATTAAACTTTTCCTAAATTACTTTTAGTATCGGCTTTTGATAGCATATTTACAAGGTTTATCAGCTTATCTATTAGTAAAATTTATTATAAATCTATCTGATAAAAGCTTCTATGCTATTATTCTATGATTTAGATAATAGAACAAGAATGATAGCTTCTATTTTTGATTATCTTAATAGGTTTATACAATATTTATTCTATTTTAAGAAATAAAAGTTGTGAACATTGCCATGAAACAAAGGTAAAAATATTTTTGGGTTTTTCAATTGTTTTAGGACTTTGTCCTTGTCCTGTGTAATGACAGTGCTTTTATTTTTAGAAAGTTTTGGATTGAGTGAAAATTTATTCTTATTTACTTTATCCATGTCAACTGGAATATTTTTTTAGTGATATTATTCTTTGGGATCTTAGCTAATACCTTTAAAAATACTTTAGTTGAAGATGAAAATTTAAGATTACATAAAAATTTTTAGCTTTAGTTGGAGCTATTCTTATGATTCTATTTGGTATATTTCAAATATTGATTTTTGGGAGAGTAAGTAAAGGAGAAATAAAATGTATCTAATAATAGAAAATATACAAGAACAATTTGAATTATACTTCAATCATGAAAAAAATATAGAACTTATTAAAAAATGGGCAATAAGATATATTGGATATGGAGAAGATCTATGCTTTTTATCAGATGAAAAAGTATATAGTTAAATGGTTAGAAATTTTTAAGAATATTTCAGATGAAATAAAAAGATACTGATATGAGAAAATTATATAATGAATTTTTAGAAGATTTAAAAAAATAAATATTGAATATGATAAAAATGTTGATGAATTAACTAAAAAAATATAAGGAAGAAAATTTAGAAATATATAATTATAAAGGAGTAACATTAGAGATAATATAAAAATTTATCCTCTCATGAAAAATTTATCACACAGAATATTCTGAACATGGTATAGAAGAAGAATATAGTTTGATAACAAAAATAGAAAATTCATATATTTTTATAGATATATATTCAAGAAAAGTAGTAAAAATAGAAATTTATGATGAGAGCTATTCACTAGGGAATTTAAAAATTGGAAGTGAAATTACTACAGAATTATGTGATAAATATGAACTCTTAGATTTAGATGATGTAGATACTGGAGAAATATGTTATTTTCCTCAAAAGAACTATATGCATGCAGTAATTTATGTAAATCCTGAAGATGATGTATCAAAAATTACTAAAATAGTCTTTTCTATAAATGGAGAAAAATCCTTCTAAAAATAATGTAAAAAGATATTTTTAAAAAGCTAAAAAAATAGAGGATATTTACTATTCTTTATATAATTTTGGAAAAATAGAAATAGATATAAAAAAATAAAGAGATTATTGGTAGACTAGAAGGTAATACATTTATATTTGATTTGTTTAATGGTAATTTAATAGATATAAAATTTAAAGAGTAGAGGAATAAAATAAAAAGAAGATGTTAAAGCTAGAAAAAATTATTTTTATGCTCGTATTTCACAGAGTAAAGATATATTTAAAGATTTTATGAATTATGCCAGAACACTCGTGACTCTAGCACTCCGTAGGGTGTTAGTCGAGATGAATGGCATATTTTTGTTTACAAAAAATTTGAAGATAGTTAAATATATATAGTATAATAAAAATGATAATAAAAATATCGAATATTAATTTTGGAAAATGAATATGAAACAGAAAAAGAAAAGAATTGGAAGATTTATTTTCTAAAGAAAAAGGAGAAAAAAGTGTATATTGATTGGGATTTATATGAAGGTAATTTTAGTGAGTCATGCATTATTCTCTTATGAAAGATAAAAATCAAATTTCTAAATATTCATCTAGATATAAAATAAATTATTGGGGATTTGAAGCTAAAACTAGAGTTAATGATACAAATGAAACAATAAAGATTTTAAAGAAATAGATAATAGTGAAGCAGTTTACCATAATTATATACCTGAGATAACTAATTAATATGGAAAAATAAAATTAATACAAAAAGAGTAAATTATTATACTGGTCAAGAAAGTGTAATAGATTTTAATGAAAAGTTAGTAACTGATACATGGAATATAGGAACTGGAAACACTTTTACTTATGATCCTAATAAAAAGAATTGGGCTAATATAGAGATAAAATATATCATGGATTAGTAGATATACCTAATTGGGTATTCTTAGGAACTGGAATAGCTGATAAAAAGTACAGCACAAAGACTAAGATTGTTTATAATGGGAGCTAAAGTATCAGGAAATCATGAAGAGCTTACTGATAAAGGTTATAATACTGTTGGAGAGAAAGAATTAAAAGATTTCTATAATAGGAAACAAGCAGAAATAGAAGAAAGAAAAAATTAAAAATACTAATTTAAGATAGGAACAGGGGAATGTTATGAAAAAATTTTTAAAAATTTTATTAGTTATATTAGTAATATTAATAATATTATTTTTAAAGCTTGTGTTACATATAGAACTAAGGGTAATTATACTATAAATAGCCATGAAAAATATAACATAGAGAAATTTACAAAAATACCAAATTTAAAGAGTGTTGATTATTTTATATTCTGGAAAAATAAATTTATATTATTATGATAATACATGCAATTTTAGTTTTAAGAAAAATTGAGATATACTATAAAAATAAACTTTTGGGAAGAACTATTAATATAACATATATAAATTAGAAAAATTTAAAGTGAGAGTGAAACTAGTAAATTTTATTCTCTCAAAATTTTCTTTAGAAGTTTTTGCAAAGAAAATGAAAAATAGAGTTAGATCATACTAATACAGGGGAATATTATTTTTATATTTATATTAAAGATACAAATAAAAATAAAAGAATATAAAATAGAAAAATAGGAAGTATATTTTTGAAAAAGGTTTTGATATTTTTGTTCCTAATATTTAGAAATACATAGATATCTTCTTTGGATGAAATAATGATATTGGAAATGTTATCGCGAATACCATAGACAATAAAGGTGAAGATAAAAGAAACTTTTTGGTATATTAAGAGCTCAGAGAGCAAATAGATTTATATAATATATCTGAGATAGCTTAAACTTATTAAAATGAAGCATATAAATCAAATAAAAATAGGTGCTGATGAATATAAGGAAGGTCTAAGAAATATTATTGAAGTTAGTGGAAATGATTTAGGGTTTAAATGTAAGTTTAGTATATTTAGATACTTCAACTATGCCAAAAGATAGTAAAGGTGAGTAGAAAAGTGCTGCTATATTGATAAGGAAATGGAAGAACTTTAATTCCAATAAATACTGATAAAATAGGTAGTATATCTGAATTATTAGGAACAGTATTTGAAGAAATTTTGCATATTAGAGATGGACTTGCTGGTAGACAAGATAAAAGTTGTTGATGATAAAAGTAATAATGAAAAAGGACTTGAAAGTTTAGGGAAGACCTCTAATGACTATGCGAAAAGAAATTTGAAAAATGAAGTTCTATAAATTTAACAACAGATCAATATCATATATGGTGTGTAAAATATAGAAGGAAAGTATTAATTGATGATATTGAAAAACTTTAAAAGAATTATTAATTGAAATTTCTAATGAAAATAATATAAAAATAATAGAAATGGAAAACAGATTTAGACCATATTCATATTAATTGAGTGTAGTCCCTCAACATTTCATACCCTAATATTTTGAAAATATTCAAAGGAATTTCTGCAAGAAAACTTTTTAAAAACATCCTGAGATAAAAATAAGTCATGGAATGGACACTATGGAACCCTAGTTATTTTGTTGCAACTGTTTCAGAAAATACTGAAGAACAAATAAAAGATATATCCAAACCTCAAAAAGAAAGATGAGAAGGAGGAACTATGTGAATTATGTATTAACATTAGCTTTAAAAACTGAACTATGGCAAGAAATATATTTTTAGAAAAGAGACAAAATATAGCCAGAATGATATATAATCTTGCCTTAGTGAAATTCTTAAAAGACATAAAAATGATAAATTTTTCTGAATATAAAGAAGTCAGTATCAGATAAAAAAAGAGCAATCTAAAAGATATAAAGAATTAGATAAAAATACTCAATATCTAAATTTTGAATTAAATAAATATGTGAAACCTATGACACAAAAATTTAAAAAGAATATAGGTTCTCAAATGGGACAAGAATTAGCTGAAAGAGCTACGACTTTATAGAAAAATTTATATGGTAAAGCTAAAAGTATATTTTAAAAGTTATGGAAAAATTTCTATTCTGTTAGAGAAAAAGGCAATATTACAGGACTTAGATTTTTAAAGAAGATTGTTGCATATCTTGGTTAGGCTTAAAGATTCCTGTAATAATAAAATAATGATAAATATGCACAAAGTTGTTTTTAGATAAGTTATTGTATTGTAGATTACTCAAGAGGGTTGTAAATGGAAAAATAAATACTACGTTCAAATAACTTTTTGAGGGAACACTGCCTACAAAAACATAAAGTTGGTGGAGAAAATGAAATTGGAATTGATATAGGAACTTCAACAATAGCAATCGTTAGTGATAATAAAGTAGAATTAAAGATTTTAGCTGAAAAATATAGAAATAAAATGAAAAGAGAAAAATAAGACTACAAAAGAAAATTAGACAGACAAAGAAGAGCAAACAATCCTAATAAATACAATACTGATGGTACTATTAATATAGAAAAATAAAGAAAAATGGAAAAAGAGCAAATCATATGTAAAACAAAGTTAAAACTTTCAAATTTACAGAGAAAAATCGCAGAGAAAAGAAAGCAACTCATAATATTTTAGCGAATAGTATAATAGAAATTGGAACAATAGTAAAAAGTTGAAAATATGAGTTTTAAAGCTTTACAAAGAAGAAGCAAGAAAAACTGAAATATCTGAAAAACTGGAAAAATTTAAAAGAAAAAGAGATTTGGAAAATCTTTATCAAATAGAGCACCTGCATTATTAATTGAAACAATAAATAGAAAAATTAGAATATATTGGAAAAATATAATAAAAATTGATACTTTTAAAGTAAAAGCTAGTCAACTAAATCATAGTACAAAATGAATATGAAAAGAAAAGTCTATCAAAAAGATGGGTAGAAATATTAGGAAATACACAAAAGAGATTTGTATTCTGCATTTTAATAAAGAATGTAAAAGAAAAGTACTTAGAAGAAGTAAATATAGAAAGAGCACAAAAAGAATTTAAAAATTTTTGTTAAATTGCATAATGAAGAAATTGAAAGAATAAAAAGAAAATGTAAAAACATTAAAAATGTAGCGGGATTTTTAAATAAAAACTGGTTTTGAACCGAGCCAACAGGATGTAAATGTTCTCAACGGAGAGCTTGTCCATTAAAGTCTTAAGGAAATTAGCTAGCATTTGAACACTAGATATTCAAAAGAAACTCAAATAGTACTTTAGGAACCTCGTGACTTTAGTCGAGAGGTTCAGAAAATAATATAAAAATATCTATGGAGGATTAAAGTGCAAAGCAAGGAAAGTAATATAAAAATTACTATTATTAGGTAGAGCAGTATCTTTATTTGTAATACAATATATCTAATAGTTTTACCATTATATATATTAAATATTACTCAAAATTTAAAAATAACAGGTTTCTTCTTCGCGATGGTTAATCTTCCAACTGTTGTTATTTCAATTTTTGTTGGAACAATAATTGAAAAATTTCAATAAAAAGAATGTTATTTTAACATGTGATTTCTTAACCTCAATTTTTATATTTTATTCTATTTTTTTATATTTTAGAAATTCTAATTCGTTAATTCTTTTTATTTTTTTATCTCATTGTTCATAAATATTATTTCAACATTTTTATTATAGCTTCAAGGTAATATTTTTCAGAACTCAATACTCCTGAAACACTTGAAAAATATAATGGATTACAAAAGTTTTTAGAAAATATTACTATAATTATTAGATCAGTTATTGGAACATATCTATTTTCAACATTTGATTTTTGATTTTTATTTTGTTAATAGTGTCATTAGCTTATTTTTCTCTTTTTGCAAGAACTATTAATAAAATATGAGAAAGATAGTAATTTAGTCAAAGAAGATTCTAATTTCATTAAAAGACTTTAAAGAAGGGAATAATTTCATAAAAATAATAAAAATTGTTTTTAATTTCTTTTATATTAGTTATGTTTTTAAATTTTTATAGCATAATAATGATGAGATAATTAATCCTGGAATATTAATTCAAAAATATAAAATATCAGAAAAAGTTATTTGGATTTTCAGCTACTGCTTATGGAGTAGGGAGCGTCTTTGCAGGGAATTTTTATTTATTATAATGAGAAATTTAAATTTCTTCAGAAATTAAAATTATTATTTATATTTAAATAGTTTACTGATGTGTTTATTAGGTTTCTTATCCATAGTATTGTTTTGAAATATAACCATTATATATTTTCGTGATATTTATATTTTTCAATTTTTATTGGAATAATAACTACTCTTGTAAATGTTCCATTAATATCCTCATTTCAAAAAGAATGTTGAGATTAAATATCAAAGTCGTTTTTCTCATTATTATCATTTTTCAGGTGGATTGATTCCTTTGGGAGTTTTGTATGCAGGGTTATCTGTCATCATATATTGGTGCAGATATCACTATATAATTAATAATATGGCTATTATAGTTATAGTCTTTATAGTTTTTTTAGAAAAATAAAAAGAATTATAGATTAGAAAAATTTGATATTAAAAAAATTTTTATTTATATTAATAATATTTGAAATAATGAAAGAAAAATTTTTATGATTTTTAAAGAAATTTTTAATTAAAAAAACTATATATATCAATATAATTTCTATGAGATAACAATGTTATTACTTTATTTTATTAAAAAATCAAAAAGTTGTTGACAAAAATAATTAAATAATGTTATATTTATCTTGTATCGTTTCCTTAATTATAGTTTAATTTCTACAAAAGCCTGAACTTTGCAAAAAGTTGAGAGCTTTTTGTTGAGAAGGATATTTTTGTTTGATAGTTTGTTGACAGTAATTATAGTTTTTAATAATAAAAATCTAATAACTTTTTTGGTTACTAGGGATTTCTTTAATTTCATATTTGATTAATTGCTTTTTTTCATATCATCATAATTCTTATGTACATAGATGTCTAAGGTTGTTTTATATCTTTTATGTCCTATCATCTTAATTATTACTCTTTATTTACTTCAGCATTTACCAATAAAGTAGCAAATGTATGCCTTGTATCATGTAATGTATGATATTTCAATTTACGGGTCTTTACATAGTATTCTAAAGTGATTATCAAAATGAATCATACTTATAATGCTTATTATCAGAAGTAGTAAATAGATATCTCATTACCTTTTATACATTCTATTAGTTATTAATGGAAGTAATTTATCATGTATTGGTATAGTTCTGATACCACTTTACAGTCTTAGAATTTATAATCTTTATTGCCTTTTCTTTTAAGTCTATATCCTTGACTTTAATATTTAATAGCTCCTATTCTAAGCCCTGATAACACAGATATAAGGACTATATCAACGATTTTTTCTTTTATCTTTGTATAAATTATTCCATAAGATTTCTAATCTTTATTACTAATAATTCTTTCTCTAAACTTGTTTTTGTTACCTCTTTCAATGCTTGGTAACTTCAATAACTTAGGATAATTCTTTACTGCATAAATCATTTAACATTGCAAAATCCCATATATTAGCCCAAAAACTTTTTAAATTTCTTAAGCTCCTTTTGTTAAATCAGCCTTATTTATCATATTTTGAAGAAATAAGCCATTATTAGTATCTATTGCATTTTATGTAAGATAGAACTTCTATGAAATTAGTTACATAGTTTTTCATAGTTGATTTTTAACATCTTTATTTTCAAGCCATAACTTATATACTTCCTCAAATGTCAATGAATCTACATTATATACTTTTTAAAAGATTTATATTGTTGAGAAATAACTGATTTTTATACATTTTAGCTTCTTCTAATGTTGAAAAATATCCCAATGTAGACCTTTATATTTTTTGGCTAGACACTATCATAAAAATAAGGACTATAAAGTACATAAGGTCTTCTTCTATTACCCTTTTAATTTACTGATAGAGCCAGTCTTATTAGCTTCTTTCATTGATTACCTCCTTTTATATATTCTCAAAAGTCTATATTGATATTTAATAGTATTTATATATACTTTATAGTATCATTATTATTTAAAGAAGTCAATATATAAATATACTTTTTGGTATCATACAATTTATGTTTGATTTCTATACTATTTAGTGTATTATATATAAAAAGGTATTGGAGGAAGATATGGAGAAAGATAAGACCAATAAAAGCAATAAATGATTATATAAAGAGATACAAGAGATTATAAAAGAATATAGACAAAAAGAAATGGACACAAAAAGAACTAGCTGAAAAATTAAATGTAGCATTACCAACTATTAAAAAGGTATGAGGGGGTTCTTGCTGTACCCAAAAATAAAATAGTAAAGCTATTTGAAATTTTTGGATATGCAACTTGATGATTTAAGGGATATTTCCTAATGAAAAAGATTTAATTATTGAATTGGAAGAAATTGATAGAGATGCCAAAGATAAAATTGAGGCTCTGAGAGGCTTTTTAAAGTGCTTAGGATATAGAAATAGGTAATCTAGGGTAGTCTGATACCAAACAAACCCTTTATAAGCTATTTTTAGAGATTCAAACAAAAATACAGATAAATTAGCTTTTTGAAAGTGATGATAACATTAAAAATCTTATGGAAAACCTTAAAATTGAAGTTGATAAGCTGATTGGAAAAATTCAAGTGGAGATGTAACAGAAGCAGAATTAAATTACATCAAAGAAAAATTAAAAATAAAATAGTAATATAAAAAAGGTAACAGTGATTAAGCTGTTATTTTTATTATTATAATTTTTCATTAATTTTTAACACTCTGACAATTTCAAAATTAATATGATATAATACAGGGTCGAAAGTTGAAAATAAAATTTATAAAAATTTCGATTATATAAAAATATCTATATGATATAAGAGTATTTTAAAGTTTATGTAAAAAGGTTATATTAATGTTTAAATTGGGGTGTTTTATTACTGTAACCTTTTCTTATTTTAATATTTTAATAATTCCTTATATTATATATCTTTTTAGTATGTTTTTAATTTAAAATCGAAAATTTTTTTATTTTTTATATTATAAGGAGAAATAATGGGTCAAACAAATAAAGAAAAGAAGTTTAACAGTGATATAGAATTTGAACAACTAATAAGAGAGAATGAAAAAGAAGAAAGGAGCTGATAAACTAACAAATCAACAACAGCCGATAAATTCAACTGTACAGAAGCTACTGTTAGAAATAAGAAAAAGATATTAAGATGCAAGATAAGATAAAAGAGAAAAAGATGTATTATTTTTAAAATTATTATTTTGCAGATAAAAGAGATAAGCCTATATATAAAAGATATTTTGTTGGGATATTTTTCACTATGATAAAAAGATATTAGAGTTTTTAACTATTCATTCAAAAAATTATATCAAAAATCAATATATGAAAAATATAATATTAAAGATAGCTCTGAAATAAGTCAAGCTAAAATAGTATTAGCACAATATTATTTTATAAATATATTCTGCCAAATCATATGAGAAATTCTACCTATGGTATCTTATATAGGACAATCCATATTACCAAAGAAGAAGAAAAGTTTAAACTTTATAAAAATTAAAAAGTCAATTCTCTATATGAAACAGAGATAAAAGATATATTTGAAATTAAAGAAAAAGTAAGATTCAACGAAACTATGAAAAATAGAGATGTGGGCTATTATATAACATATTTATTAAATATTATATTTACAGCCTTAGATACAAAAACCTAGATAAATTAAAATTTTTAAATAAAAGATATGAAATCAAAGAAAATACTAAAAATTCATTCTCAATTTTAGAAAGTTTCTGTTATATAAGGAATATAAAGAAAAATATCCTTTATCAGAAAAAGAAATATTAATATTATTATCTCATTTAACTTTGGAAATTATGAATATGACTTCACTTGAGATTATTAAAAAGCTTTATTATGAGAAATGAGATATTTTTATCTGATACGGAAAAAGAATACATTAAGAATTTAAAAATATAGTAACTATAATGAACAAAAAGAATTTGATAAGCTATATAATGAAATGAGTAATATCAAAGATATAGATTCACCTGAGTCTTTCAAAAATTATAGAATTTTCGAAAGTTGCTGATGCTGTTGGCTGGGAAGAAAAAATCTAGCTATTGATAAAGGAGAAAATATTTTTGGTTATTTTGCTTTTAGAGATAAAGTATAACCAACTTAAAAAATCTAAAAACCAATGAGTTTAGTTGATATTTACAAAGGTTGTTCTATTCTATAAAATCTTATATGTTTTACTTTCTATTGATTTAAAGGATATTAATAAAAATTTAAAAGTTAGTGAAAAACAATACAATACAGGAACTATCTATATGTTATCATCTACCAACTTTCTTATATGATTATGTTAGTAAGAGTTACTCAAGAAATTAAAATTTTGTGTTAGTAAAAATGGATTATGAAATACTTAATAATAACATTACAGAAAGAGAATACTTCCAAAAATACTAGGTTTAAAAAGAAATTCCTAAGGAATATAATACCTGAAGAACTCTTAGAATATACTCATAAATTAGATTTTGAGTTAGATGGTACTTATAATGAAGAAAAAGAAATTAAATTAACTTTCAATGAAAATAAGGTATAAAAATAATTTAAGTTTTAATAATTAAGAATACAAGGAGGAGTGATGAAAAAGATTAAGGTTTTATTTGTGGTTATTTTTGTGCTAGTGATTGTTAGTTGTGGTAAGGGTATAAAAAGAAACAGTTGAAATTTCCAACTTCAGGATATTCTAACTATGTAATACTTACTATTATGAATAAATCTAAAACAGATACTGTAGAAATAGTATGGGATAAAAAGTAGATAGGTGATTCAGGATGCTTTTTAAAGGGAAAATATATTGATGCAGGTAAACCTCAATTAAATGAAATCTTAGTACCTAATGAAATAAAGGTTATATCAATTCATCCATCAGATAATGTCTATTTTGATGAAGGGAAACTTCAAGACCCACTTTTTGGTGGAGGTAGAACTGGACAAGGTTGGAAAATTAAAGATATAAAATATCCAGTTAAATTAATACTATGTATAAAAAGTAGATAAAGAGGACTTTATCATAAATGAAATTTCTAAATATTAAATTTATGTAATAGATAAAAATAAAAGTTTTTCAGGTAATATAAAAAGCATATTTTTGATAATGGCAGTTTAATGACTAAAGACCTTCATAAAAATGATAAAATTGATGGTACTGTAAAATATAGTAAATGGCTCTATATATAGGAACTGTTTATAAGAATGGTGAATTAATAGATTAATAATATTAATGAAAAATTAGGAGGATAAAATTGAAAAAAGATGGCTTGTAGTTATATTAATTTTAATTATGGGAAGTTTAACTGTTAATGCAGATACATTAAGAGAAGTTGGTATAAATGATACTGAAACAAAAATAATTTAACTTATGTAAAAAGGTGAAAATGAAGTATTTACAGGAATTGTAAAAGAAAACTTAAAGATTTATTTGTAGAAACACCTTATAAAGATGGTAAAACAAATGGACTAGTCTATTATAATGGAGTTGTAAGATTTGAATTTCCTTTCATAGATGGCGAAATGAATGGTATTGGTAAAGAATATTATTCTGATGGAACTATAAGAACTGAAAACACCTTTATAAAAACAATAAACCTAATGGAGTGTAAAACTTATGATGTTCTTGGAAAATTTAGAATCTGAAGTCCCATTTACAGATAACGAAATAGATGGAGTTGCAAAAGTACTATCGTACTAATGGTAAATTAAGATTTGAAATTTCTTATAAGAATGGTATATTAGATGGTGCACACAGAATTTACAACGAGTTTGATGGTAGCATTTTATCAGAAGAATTTTATAAAAGATGGTAAGAAAATAGGAAACTAAACGTATAAATCATAGAAAAATAGTGATTATATCGTAAAAAGGAAAGTAATGATGAATATAAAAAATAAGAAATATGAAAGATAAAATTGAAATAAATAGTTTTATCTATTGCATAGGGGAAAAATGGAGTATTTAGTGGAATCTTTATAGAAAAAGAAGCTAATACAGGTAGTCAAATTATAGAAAGTTACAGCAATGGAAAGATTACATTAGAATACAAAAAATTTCAACCAATAACGATAGTTATAAAATGTTTTTAGTAAAGAGTATGGTATATAGAAAGGAGGTTATTTCAAACAAAAGAATATAAATATGATGAATATGAAGTTTCAAAAGTGTATCTCAGAAGAAAAACTTTTTCAAGATAATAACCAAAATAAAATAGGTATCAAAAATAATGTTTGAAAATGAAGTATTAGAAATAGGAAAAGATTAATGAAAAGTATAATCCTACTGCTGTTAAAAATAGATGGAATTAAACCATTATGGACATTGTGGCTTTTCTATGATGTTATGGTTTACTCAAAATCCCGAATCATTTTTAATTACTTTTTACTGATGGGAAACAATTGAAGTTAATTAATTCTAAAAATGTTGTAATAGAATCTAATTTCTCTGAAGAAAAAGGAAATATGATTTTAGGTATTGTTTTTGTAACAATTATTTTTAATAATATATTGGCTTATTCATACTATGACATATAGAAATAGCTATTACTATTAATAAATCTTATCTAAATAAAGGGGTACTTCTTTTAACTGATTTTTAAGTTATTCTTTGACCAAGTTAAGATAATTTTCTAAATAACTTAAATACTATATCGTACAGATAAATTTATAATTAATCTAAGTTAGCCAAAAGACAAGTATATCTATTATAAAAGCTATCGTACATTAACTATATGAGGACTTTACTATACATTAAAATGATTTATTGCTAATATCATATATATACAAGTTATTTTAAGAATGTTATAAAGAATGAATAGTAATGTAAAGAGGTCAAATCTCTACTCTAAAAGACTTTCAAAAATTGTTGACTTTATAAGACTAATGAGCTAAAATAAATTAAACAAATACCTTTCTCAGTGTAGGGATAACATTGAATTGATACAATTATGTTTCTCAATGTACAGCTAAACATTGATGATACAAATACCTTTTCTCAATGTAGGGATAACATTGAATTGAACAGTAGAAAGCCCTAAGGAAACTTGGGGCTTTATTCATTACGGAGGAGTATATGGAGATTAATGGTGATTTATTTTGCCAAAGGAGAATTTTATCAAATAATAAGGATATAGGTGAGTATGGAATGACTCAAAAGAAAGACCTATTGTTTGTCTTTTTAAAATAGATGATACAGATATTTATTAAGCGATTCCAATGGGAAAACCCTAAATCATAGAAATAGAAAAAGCTAAAGAAAGATTAGATTTCTACTGAATATAAAGAATCTGATATTCGTTCTTGTTTTATCATATAGGAAGACAACAGATACTATTTTTTCTATTTCGATGTTATTCCAATAAAACAAATCTACATTGATAGAGAGTATTTCTAGGTTTTAATATCTCTATTATGTTATAAAGAATAAAAAGTTAATATCTGAATTAGAAAGAAAGTTAAAACGGATATTATATTTTGAAGATAGCAGACCCAATTATTTTTAGACAACATATAACAGACTTAAAAATAGTTATTGAGTAAATAAAATATAATTATATAGTTTTATTAAATAAACCTAGTAAATACTAGGTTTTTATTTTATACACCAGTATCGACATATACTTTATAGTTTATTTTACAAAAGCCTGAACTTGCAAAAGTTGAGGGCTTTTGTTGGGGAAGGATATTTTTGCTGATAGTTTCATTGACTGTGTAATTATAGTTTTTAATAGTCATCCTAATAACTTTTGGTTACTAGGATTTCTTTTAATTTCTATATTTGATTAATTGCTTTTTCTATATCACCATAATTCTTATGAAATACAGATGTCTCAAGGTTGTTTATATATCTTTTATGTCAACTATCATCTAATTATTACCTTCGTATTTACTTCAGCATTTAACTTAACAAAGTAGCAAATGTATGCCTTGTATCGTGTAATGTGCGATATTTCAAACTTTAAGGTCTTGCATAGCATTCTAAAGTGATTAATCATCATGCAATCATACTTATAATGCTCATTACCGAAAGTAGTAAATAGATATCCATTACCTTTATACATATCTATTAGCCATTAGCAAACGCACTCATCGCGTAATGCATAGTTCCTGACACCACCTACAGTCTTAGAATCTCATAATCTTTATTGCCTCTTCTTTTAAGTCTATATCCTTGACTTTAATATTTAATAGCTCCCCTATTCTAAGCCCCTGTATAACACAGTATGAGGACATCATATCAACGATCTTTATCTTTGTATAAAATTATTCCACAAGATTTCTAATTCTTTATTACTACAATTTTCTTTCTTCAAACTTTGTTTTGTTACTCTTTCAATGCTTTGGTAACTGTCAATAACTTGTGATAATTTTTACTGCATAAATCATTTAACACATGCAAAACTACATCAGCTCCACTTTTAAACTTTCTTAAGCCTCTGTTACAATCAGCTCATTTACACTATTTTGAAGAAATGTCAGTTAATAGTACTACACTGGTAAGATAGAACTCTATTAAAATTAGTCTATAGTTTTCATAGTTGATAACATCTTATATTTCAAGCCGTAACTACGTTACTCCTCAATGTCAGTCTGAATCTACATTAATGCTATTACTTTTAAAAGATTATATTGTTGGAGAAATAAGCGATTTTATACATTTCTAGCTTCTTCTGAATGTTGACATCCCAATGTAGACCTTTATATGTTTTATGGCCGACCTATCAGCATAAGGACTATAAAGTTACAAGGTCTTCTATTTACTCCCTTTAATTTACCGAGAGCGCTCATTAGCTTTTCATTGATTACTCCTTTATATATCTCAGCAGTCTATATTGATATTTAATAGTATTTATATATATCTTTATAGTACTCGCTATTATTTAAAGTTGTGAATATGCTGTTATACTATAATCAGCACACTTTATGTTTGATTTCATACTATTTAGTATTATTATATATAGGCATGGAGGAAGATATGGAGAAAGATAAAGACCAATTAAAGCAATAAATGATTATATATACAAAGAGATTACAAGAGAACATAGACATAAAAGAAATGGACACAAAAAGAACTAGCTGAAAATTGAATGTAGACACTAACTATTAAAAGACAGGGGGTACATGCACCCAAAAATAAAATAGAAAGCTATTTGAAATTTTGATATGCAAACTTGATGATTTAAGGGAGAGTTTCCTAATGAAAAGATTTAATTATTGAATCAGAAATTGATAGAGATGCCAAAGATAAAATTGAGGCTCTGAGAGGCTTTTAAAGTGCTTAGGATGATGAACAGGTAATCTAGTAGTCTGATACCAAAACAAACCCTTTATAAGCTATTATAGAGATTCAAATAAAATACAGATTGGTCATCTTTTAAGTGATGATAAACGATTAAAAACTTATGGACCCTTAAAATTGAAGTTGATAAGCTGATTTGATATTCAAGTGGAGATGCAGATTAGCATTAGAATTAAATTATACCAAAGAAAATCAAACACAGAATGACAAAAGACAACAGCGATTAAGCTCGTTATTTTTATCACATCATATCTAATATTTAATTAATTTGATCATTTAATAAGATTTATACTTGATATTTCTATGTGCTATAATATACCGTAGAAAAGTATATATTATTAAAACATATACAAAAGCATCAACATAAACATAGATTACACAAAGGATTATACTTAAGAGGTGCTATCCAAAAATTCCTCAACACTGTGAGATATTATATTTAATCAACAAATATTACATATATATGAATACGATTATTTTAATATACTCCTAATATGTATCTATTAATCATAATGCATTTTAATGTGCAGTACATAACACAGGGTTTTATAACTATGGATGAGGATTAATAAAAATGACTGCATAAAATGATATAAGAGAAGAAATTTTAAAAAGAATTACATAAAAGAAGAAAGAATAAAAATCATATAGAGAAATAGCAAAATCTGGCTGCGATGACAATTAGAAACATTGATATAGTAGTTAAAGGTCATTTGATATAATTGCTTCTACCTCTATTATTGTGATGACAAAAGATGTCTTGTATGAAACAGATACTAATGCTCTTACTATTCTGTATCTCCAGTACCTATGATAAGGCTTTTAAAGAAACTACAATAGTAACTTATTGTAATGGCAAGAATATCACTCGATGATGAACGACAAAGGAAATAATAATAAATTAGTACTGAATGGGAAAAGAAATGAGATACTAAACTTTCCTTTAACAAATGATCTCTAAATAGATTATAGTTAATCAAGATGGAAAGTACATCCATATAACTCAATCAAACTAACTCTTTATATATAAACAGAGGAAGAAATTAAAATTATGCGAAGATGATGATGACTTTGATAGATACTATAAAATATATTGTTTTATCCATTTTCCTCTAGCTTTCATTCGCTGTTATGAAAAGTATATCTCGAAAATAATCTTTGAATATTTAAGTGATATATCAAAAAGATAGGACATTACTATAATTAAAGATGATGAAAAGATAAAGAAGAAGCAACTTTAAAAAGAGATATAGAAATCAGGATACTTTTTGGAAGAATATTGGGAATTTCTATATCCTTTAGAAGGACAAATTATTGCGATTCTTCTCTAATTTGGTATTAGACCAACAAATATGACTTATTTTTAGAAAACTAAAGACAGGATCGATACAGATGGTATGTTAGATTAGTAATGACTAAGATATTTAGAATATATAAAAGATATTTATCATTAATAACAGAGATGCTGAAAGATAAAATTAAGGACATAGATAATAGAACATTTAAAGATTTAACAAAGAAATCAAAGCACAAAAGATACGGATTTTCGGATACTTTTATCATTAGAAAATAATGAAAACATATTAATAAAGTTGAACTGTATTTTCTATAGAATACTTATGTATACTTACTTCATATGCAAAAATGCCATTAATCTCAAATGATAAAGAACAAAAATTATGCATCATATTCCAACTTTCTTAGATGAATACTTTTAAATAAAGATGATATACAACTAGCGACCATTAGATTTAGAATTATTGAATTTCCAAAAAGATATAAGAGAGTATTTTCAAAGAAGTTATGGAATTACAAAGAAGATATTCCACCTGAATTTAATACTTTTTGAAAAGATATTATCTTATATCACTGATCTTGAATTTAAGATGGAAGCAGTCGACAGAAAAGGATATGAGATAAATTAGAAATATTAAGGAGTTTAATATTTGCGAATCTGACTACAAAAGATATCCAGAATTATATAAAATTTCTATTAGAGAAAGACAGCTATTTAAAGCATATTACTAAATGTATCAGCCACATAAAAATAGGTTACATATTAATTTATAAAAATCATTTAATTTAAAGGAGAGAAATTTTATGAAAAGATTAAAGTTTATATTTATGATTACTTTTGTGCCGTTATTTGTTAGTTGTGGTCAGTTTCTAGAGAAGTAAATATTACAGATGCGGAAATAAGAGAAGGAGACGTTATGCAAAAGGAGAAACAAAGCATTTACTGAATAATAAAATCATATTATGAGAATGGAGCTTTAAAAGAAGATACTCCTTATAAAAGATGGTAAAAGAAAGTGGTATTGGAAAAGACACTATCATCTAATGGACATTTAGAGGAAGACATTAAAGACGATAAAAAGGAAGGACTCTCAAAATTATACTATGAGAATGGGAGCTTAAAGGTGAAGGTAATTTCTAAAGATGGTAAAAAGGGAAGGACCTTTTAAATCATATTATGAGAATGGAGCTTTAGAATGGGAAGGCACTAAAGATGGTAAATTAGAAGGACTTCCTATAAAGAATATTATGAGAATGGAATTTAGAAATTGGAAGCTTAATTTAAAGATGATAAAACGAGAAGGACTCTCTAAAGACCATGAATGAGAATGCAATGAAAGGAAAGGTAATTATAAAGATGGTAAATTAGAAGGACTCTCCAAAATTATACAATGAGAATGGATATTTAATAGCTGAAGGTACTTTTAAAGATGGTAGGAAGGACCCTTAAAAGCATATGAGAATGGAAATTTAAAAATTGGAAGAGAATTATAAAGATGATAAAAAGGAAGGACCTTTAAAGAATATTATGAGAATGGAAATTTAAAAATTAAAGCCAATCGAAAGATGGCAAATTAGAAGGACAAAATTATACAATGAGAATGGACATTTAATAGTTGACATTATTATAAGGACGGTAAATACTTTAATAATTAAATTATTAAAAGGAGTATAGAATGTCAATTAACAAAACAATGTTTGAAAACGAAGTATTTGAAATAGGAAAAACTAATGAAAAGTATAATCCTACTGCTGTTATAGATGGAATTAACCATTATGAACATCAGCACTTTTCATGATGTTATAGTTTACACAAAACTTGAATCATATCATTACTTTACTGATGGAAAATAATTGAAGTTAATTAATTCTACGTTGTAATAGAATCTAATTTCTCTGAAGAAAAAGGAGATGATTTAGGTATTGTGTAATAATTATAATAATATATTGGCTTTATCTCATACTATGACATAGAAATAGCAAATATACATATTAATCAAATCTTATCTCAAAATAAGGGTACTTTCCTTTAACTGATGTTATTCTTTTGACCAAGTTAAGATAATTTTCAAATAACTTAAATACTATATCGTACAGACACGTATAATTAATCTAAGTTAGCCAGATAAGTATTATCTATTATAAAAGGTATCGTACATTAACTATAAGGAGGATTTTACTACACATTAAAATGATTTATTGGTAAGATCATATATATACAAGTATTTAAGAATGTTATAAAGAATGAATAAT